>CZKJ01000142.1_pt3 | contig 33820 bp, 33 predicted proteins | sample 1122331 | NCBI WGS metagenome assembly CZKJ01 (sample SAMEA3539301, study PRJEB10725) | soil metagenome | biome: tundra; feature: field; material: soil | place: USA | collected 2010-05 | depth 0.15 m
ACCGAGCCCGTAGAGTTTACCGAGCAGCCCTGGTTTCTGAATTGCGCCGTCGCGCTCGAAACCGCGCAAATGCCGCAGCCACTGATGACCCAAATTCTTAACCTCGAGGAAGCAATGGGCCGGCGGCGCGTGCAGAAAAAAGGTCCGCGCACCATCGACATCGACATCCTCCTCTTCGGCGACACTATCTTGAATTCTCCGGAAATTACAGTTCCCCATCCCGCCATGCATGAGCGCCGCTTCGTTCTCGAGCCTCTGGCAGAGATTGCGCCGAATGTGCGCCACCCGTTATTGAACAAGACAATTCTCGAACTGCGCGACGCTCTGCCTCCCGGTCAAACGGTGCGCAAGCTAAAAGCTTGAGCCACGGATTCCACGGATCAACACAGATCAAGGCGAGAGTTTTGCGAGGGTGGGTTTGATCAATTCCGTTTATCGGTAGAATCCGCGAACATCCGTGGCTGACTCTTCGCTCACGGTACAATAATCCGGCTGCCCGCTTCTTGCGCCCCGACAATGGCCGATTGCTTCTCTGGAAATTGTGCGGAGAGAAAATCAATAAAGGCGCGAGACCTGGGCCGTCCCGAAGTGCGTCCGTGCCCCAGCCGCAGCAGAAACACCAGAGCTTTGAGGACGTCGGAATCCCGCAGATTGGAATAACCCAGCTGTTTCTGCTCGGCCTCACGAAACTGCTTCACCATTTCTTCCACCTGCGCCGCGGCGGCATGCTGCGCGGCGCTGGCCAGAGGCTGTTCGTAGTGCAGACCGGAATTCACCAACCGCTCATAACTGCTCGACATTGCGGAGAGCGCGGCGATCAGATCGCGATCATTCAGGCTGCGGTCGGCACGCGCCGCTTTGGCCAGGGCATAGCTTAGGCCCATGAGAAGATGCTCACGTTCGTAAGTAAACTGCTCCGAAATTTCCACCTGCAGAAATAACGATCCCGCATCAAACTGCTCCACCGAGCGCGGCTTCTCATGTTCACGCGACTGCTGCAAATACGGACAATCGCTGGGGCAATCCAATGTCACCTCGCGTTGTTCGCCGCAGCACTGCGCACAAATCCGCCCGTGGACCGCCGGGCAGAAGCGTTTCTCCTTGCGAACTTCACAGATCGCGCAACTCAATTCGTGATTCTCCTCTTCTGCATTATGGCACCCGCAGGCTGGCAACTCGGGCCGCAGCTTGAGAACGATCGCGGTCAAAAGACCAGTTCAGCTTTGGCTTTGGCAGCCGTTAGCATCATGTTTGCGCCATTTTGGGAGTCCCAACTGCAAATAAGCATGTAAAAATGGCCTTTTTAGGATGTTATATGTATGGAACCCGCGTAGAATAAGGGTGTTTTCCACAGGGTCCTGATGTACCATCAAGCCCGCTGGAATTAAAATTCAAACTTTTCCCAGGAGGAAAAATACTATGGCTTCAGGTTTAACCAAGACCCAACTCGTCCGTCATCTGGCCGAGAAGACTGAACTTCCCAATAAGACAGCTGCGCTATTTTTGGAACAACTCGCCGACATCGCTGTGAAAGAAACAAAAAAGAACGGCGTGTTCGTTGTGCCCGGCCTGGGCCGGTTGGTGAAAGCGCACCGCAAAGCCCGCGTTGGACGTAATCCGCAGACCGGCGAGCCCATCCAGATCAAGGCCAAGACCGTAGTGAAATTCCGCGTCGCCAAAGCTGCCAAGGACGCAATCGCCCCAAAAAAGCCGTAGTGTTTGGGATGAGATCGATCACGAAGGCCGGCCTAGGCCGGCCTTTGATTTTCTACACGCGTTGCATTTCCCACGCCTATGCTGAACTGGATCGTAATTGGAATCGGCGATATCGCGACCCGTCGCGTCATTCCCGCGATTCAGGCCGAACCCAGAAGCCGCTTGTACGGCCTGGTCACGCGCGATCCCGCAAAAGCCGCGCCCTACACTACGCGCGTTTGGACGACCCTCGACGAAGCTCTCCCCGATCCCTCCGTGCAGGCCGTTTACATCGCTACTCCAGTTTTTCTTCACGCGCCACAGACGATTCAATCTCTTCGTGCGGGAAAGCATGTGCTGTGCGAGAAACCCATGGCCATGAATGATGCCGAAGCCCGCTCCATGGTCACGGCGGCCGAAGAGACCGGATGCACTTTTGGCGTGGCCTACTATCGCCGAACGTATCCCAAACTGCAGCGCGCCAAACAACTGCTCGATGCCGGCGCAATCGGGAAACCGGTTCTTGCCGAACTCACCAGCCATGCATGGTTTGGCGAAAAGGAGAGTCATCGCACTTGGCTCATCGATCCCGCCCAGGCTGGAGGTGGCCCGCTCTACGACGTCGCCTCTCATCGAATTGATGTGCTGAATTTCCTCTTTGGCCAACCCTTGCGCGCTACCGGCTACCTATCGAATGCCATGCATCACTATGCGGTCGAAGACAACGCGACCGTGATGATCGATTACGCCGGCGGCGTGCGCGGCCTCGTCGATGTTCGCTGGCATTCCAAAGTGAAGCGGGACGAATGCCGCATCCGCGGCACCGAAGGCGAAATGGAGCTAAGCCCGCTGAATGGCCCCGAACTCATCTATCCCGGCGGCCGCGAGAATCTCCCGCCCCACCCCAACCTGCATTACCCGATCATCGAAAACTTTGTGGACGCAGTCCTCGACAAATCTACCCCGCTGGCCGGCGGAGCCTCTTCCTACTGGACTGACTGGGTGATCGCGCAAGTGCGAGGGAGTTCTTAGCCACGGATTTTCTCGGATCAACACGGATGATTCGTGAAGACCTGAGAATTATCCGCGGGCGATTGTCATCCCGAGCGCAGCGAGGGACCTTGGTGTCTGCTTACGGCGCCAGTGCTGTCGGGAAACACCAAGGTCCCTCGCTGCGCTCGGGATGACAATCCAAAATTCTTTAGGGTTTCGTCTTCTCCGGCTCTCTTTCCCCTACGCGTTTGCTGACCTCGAATTTCATCTTGCCGGCCTTCTTGTCAGCATCTACAACGATGTGATCGCCATGCAGGACCTCGCCATCCAGAATTTTCAGCGCCAGTGGATCCTGCACCAGTTTCTGAATCGCCCGCTTGAGCGGACGCGCACCGAAGTTGGCGTCGTAACCCTGCGTGAATAACAGCTCCTTCGCGGCATCGGTGAGCTCGATCGAAATCTTTCGGTCGGCGAGCAATCGCCGCACGTCTTCAAGGCGCAGCTCGATAATCTTTACCAACTGCTCTTTGCCGAGCGGACCGAAGAGAATAATGTCGTCGACGCGGTTCAGGAACTCAGGCCTGAAGTGCCCGTGCAGCGCGTTCATCACCTGTTCGCTCGCCTTCGCAAATTCTTCCGGCGTGCGCAGATTTTCCGCCTGCAGATAGCTGGAGCCGAGATTCGACGTCATGATGATGATCGTGTTCTTGAAGTCCACCATGCGGCCCTTGCCGTCCGTGAGCCGGCCGTCGTCCATGATCTGCAGCAGGATGTTGAACACATCCGGATGAGCTTTCTCAATTTCGTCGAAGAGCACCACCGCATAAGGACGGCGGCGGACCTGCTCGGTAAGCTGTCCTCCCTCTTCATATCCGACGTAGCCGGGAGGCGCGCCAATCAAGCGGGAGACCGAATGCTTCTCCATGTATTCCGACATGTCGATGCGGAGAAGGGCGCGCTCGTCGTCAAAAAGAAATTCTGCGAGGGCGCGGGCTAATTCGGTTTTGCCGACGCCAGTCGGGCCGAGAAAAATAAACGAGCCAATCGGCCGCTTGGGGTCGCTGAGTCCCGCGCGGGAACGGCGAATGGCATTGGCAACGCGCTCGAGAGCCTCGTCCTGTCCCACGACACGCTGCCGCACGCGCTCTTCCATCGTGACCAGCTTTTTCACTTCGCCTTCCAGCATCTTCGAGACGGGAATGCCAGTCCATTTGGAGACGATGCGGGCGATATCTTCTTCGTCCACTTCTTCTCTAAGCATGCGTGGGGAGCGGGCGCCCTCGCTCGCTGAGCCGTCGATCTTGGCGGTCAGCTTGCTTAATTCTTCTTCGGCCTGCCGCAGCAACCCGTAGCGGATTTCGGCAACGCGCTGCAGATTGCCCTTTCGCTCTTCCGTCTGCTCTTCCAGCTTCAGCTTCTCGATTTTTTCTTTCAGCTCGCGGGAGCGGGCAATGAGATCTTTTTCTTTTTTCCAGTTGGCCTTGAGGGCGTTGGATTTCTCCCGGATTCCGGCCAACTCTTTCTCGATCACTGACAGCCGCTCTTTGGAGTTAGTATCGTCTTCTTTCTTCAGCGCCTGCTTTTCGATTTCAAGCTGCGTCGCCCGGCGCTCCAGTTGATCGATGTCCGTAGGGAGCGAATCGATCTGGATGCGAATCGAGGCCGCGGCTTCGTCGACCAGATCGATCGCCTTGTCCGGCAGAAAACGGTCCGAGATGTAACGATGCGAAAGCGTCGCGGCGGCCACGATGGCCGAATCTTTTATACGAACCCCGTGGTGCACCTCGTAGCGCTCTTTCAAGCCGCGAAGAATGGCAATCGTGTCCTCGACATTGGGCTCGCCGACGAAAACAATCTGGAAGCGCCGTTCCAAAGCCGCGTCTTTCTCGATGTACTTGCGGTACTCGTTGAGCGTGGTGGCGCCGATGGCACGCAGTTCTCCCCGAGCCAGCGCCGGCTTCAGCATATTCGAGGCGTCGATTGCGCCTTCGGCGGCTCCAGCACCCACGATAGTGTGCAGTTCGTCGATAAATAGAATTACCTGTCCCGCGGAATCTTCGATCTCTTTCAAGACGGCCTTGAGCCGGTCTTCAAACTCTCCACGATATTTCGCGCCCGCCAGCATGGCTCCGAGATCCAGCGCAACCACGCGTTTGTTCTTGAGCACCTCAGGCACGTCGCCCGAGATGATGCGCTGGGCGAGGCCTTCGACGATTGCCGTCTTGCCCACGCCCGGCTCGCCAATAAGCACGGGATTATTTTTCGTGCGGCGGGAAAGAACCTGAACCACGCGCCGGATTTCCTCGTCGCGGCCGATCACCGGATCAAGCTTCCCGCGGCGGGCCTGCTCGGTGAGGTCGCGAGCATAGCGCTCAAGAGCCTGATACTTCGCCTCGGGATTCTGGTCAGTCACTTTCTGCGAGCCACGCACCGAGGTCAGCGCTTTCAGAATCGCATCATGCGTGGCACCGTGACGGGCGAGGATCTGCTGCGCCGCGTCCTGCTTGAGGTGCGTGATGGCCAGCAGCAAGTGTTCGGTAGAGACGTACTCATCCTTGAAGTTGGCGGCTTCTTTGAAAGCTTGCTCCAGCAATTTGTTGGCGGCGTTCGAGAGCGTCGCCTGTGCGGCTTCTCCAGAGACCTTTGGAAGCTTCGCGATGTCGCGATATAAATCGCTCAGAACGGCCTGCGGCCCAATGCCGATTTTTTCCAGCACGGGCGCAACAATGCCCTCTTTGTCTTCCAGCAGTGCAGCCAGCAAATGCAGTGGCATCAGTTCAGGGTTGCCGTGCTCGGAGGCGAGATCGTTCGCGCGCTGCACGGCCTCCTGCGCTTTTACGGTGAATTTTTCCCAACGGATCGGCATCTTCACACCTTTCTGATGAGAGCTATTCGTTATGTTGAATGTGTCTTTCGCTCTCTTTATTGGCCTTCTTGCGAGCACTCGCCGCGTTCCGTCTTAGTCCACTGGCGGCGATCGCCTGATCACGCTCACGCAGTTTTTCCAGGATCTTGATTTTCTCGGAAAAAGTGAGCGAAGTGAGCCGTGCGCGCATCTTAGATTTATCCATGATCTTCCAAGAAGCTGCGCGTAGCTTTCACAGCCTCATAGCCCCACGAGCATTGTGAACCAAACTCCGCCACCGAGCCAAGCCTCACGGATCAAACAAAACGGGAGGCGACCGGCCTTGGCCGCCTCCCGTCGATTCTTAAATCGTCGAGCTTTGCTCGACGGCCGGGTCAGAGACCCGGTCCCACACAACCACGCTGCTTACGCGGCTTTGTTGGGGGCCTTGGCTTCCAGGGTCTTCTCGCTGCCGATGTTCACCTTGATCTGCTTGGGCTTGGCTTCAGCCTTTTTGGGCAGAACGATCTTCAACACGCCCTTGTCGTAATTTGCCGAAACTTTCTCGGAATCCACGGTGGTGGGCAGAGTGAAGGTGCGGGTGAAGCTGCCATACTGGCGTTCCACACGGCGATAATTCTCTTCTTTCTCTTCCTTCTCGATCTTGCGCTCGCCGTGCACGGTCAGGGTGTTGTTCTCGAGGCGCACATCGATGTCCTTCTCGTCGATGCCCGGGACTTCGATCTTCAGAGTCACGTTGTGCTCGTCCTCGTAGACGTCAACTGCTGGAGCGAAGCTCGTGTTGGTCAGAGATTCGTCCTGGCCAGCCTGGTTGAAGGACTCGCGGAATAGACGGTTCATGCGGTCCTGCAGAGTGGCGACCTCGCGGAACGGTTCAAAACGGGTAAGTACGGTCATGGTGAACTCCTCCTTAAGAATTTGTGGATCGGAATCTGACTGCTTTCCAGAAGCCTTGATTGGCTTCGGTTACTACATCAGATGCATCATTAGTATGAATAGATCATAAAAGTTGAGCATGATATTGTCAAGTCTAATAATTGCGTTTGTTTTCACTAACTTACGAGCGCTATCACGCACTTCAAATAGGCTGTTTCAGGGACGTTCAGCAGCACGGGATGGTCTTTGGCCTGGCCGCGAACCTCTACCAGCCGTAAGTTGCGCCGGGCATCCCGGGCCGCGTCGGCTAGCATTCCGAGGAACTCCGACGAGCTCACGTGATAGGAGCACGAGCACGTGACCAGAATCCCCCCAGGTCGCAGCAATTTCAGGGCGCGAAGATTGATCTCTTTGTAGCCGCGAAGGGCGGCATCCAAGTCGCGCTTCGATTTGGCGAACGCCGGCGGGTCCAGAACAATCGTGTCATAGCGCTGGCCGGACGAAGCGTAGTCCTTCAGCAGATCGAAGGCATTGGCTTCGATCCATTCGATCTCTTTATCCTGGAACAGCGGCCGATTGAGTCCGGCGTTCTGTTCAGCAACTTCAAGCGCCGGCCGGGAGCTGTCGACGCCGGAGACGTGAGCGCAATGCGAGGCCAGATGGAGGGCAAATCCGCCCTGGTAGCAGAAGACATCGAGGGCCTCGCCGTGGGCGTATTGGGCAGCGGCGGCGTAGTTTTCGCGCTGGTCGAGGAAGGCTCCAGTCTTCTGGCCTTCCAGCGCCTCGAACTTAAACTGAACCCCGTTCATGCTAAAAGCGGTGGAAGTCCTATCCCCTTGCAACAGGCCAGAGGGTCGCGGCGGCAGTTCCTCGAGTTGGCGCACCCGCGGGTCCACCCGCTCAACCACGGAAGCCGGATGCAGGCGCTCGTTCAGCTCGGAAACTAGCGTCTGGCGCACGACCTCGGCATCCATGGCTTGGGTGAGAATCTGCACGGAAAGAATGTCGTTATAGCGGTCGACGATCAGGCCGGGCAGAAAATCGGCCTCGCTGAAGATCACGCGGTAGGCATTGCTGTCGTGAACCATCGGCTCGCGATAGGCGATGGCATCGGCAATGCGCCGCCGAAGCAAGGCCGGAAAGTCGGAAACAGCCTCCCGCGATATCAGACGGATAGCGATCTGCGAAGAACTGGAATAGAGTGCGCTGCCGAGAAACTGTCCGCGATGATCGGTGACTGCGACTACCGATCCGGGCGTAGCTCCGTCGGCTGAAACGATGTCCGAGCGATAAACCCAGACATGGCCATCTTTCAGACGAGTCGTACCGCGCGGAGAAACCTTGACCACGAAAGTGGAATCGGAAGAGATGGGCTTTCGGACCATGCTCCGATGTTAACCGACAATGCGGTCCCGACACGTGTTCGGGTGGGCAGCTAAGCTTTCCGCAGGAAGAAGATCATCTGTTCGGCGCTGTTATCGAGAGGAGCCTTTAGCTGGCGACGTGCTGGGTGGGAACGGCTGGCATTTCAGACTTGGCAGAGCTGCGGGAACTCATTTCGTAGCGGGCGGCTTCGAGATCAATGTGGAGAGAATCAAGTGCAGTCATGGGCATCTCGGTGCCCCAAGTTTCCATCTCAGCCTCCGACCAGCTCCCGTTGAGTCGGATGGCCCCGGTAATGTCTTCCGGAAACGCATGGCGGTAATCGCCTTCGCGAATGAGGATGTCGCCGATGAGGCGTCCGGTACCCATGTCGAAAACTCGACGGCTGGCCTGGCCGTGTGCATTGTTTAAGCACAGGAGAACTTCGCCGGCCTCGGCATATTCCTGACGGTAGTACCAGGCTTGAGGAGCATCGATCTTGGGATGATGCCGGCGCGAGCGTTTGTGTTCCGGCTCCAGAGCCTGCATTTCGGCGGCGGGATTGAAGTACAGAACGCGCTGGCAGGAATCGCACACCACGGTTTGCTGTCCGGTGCGCACATCGTTGTAAATCTGGGGCCGCAGCATCACCTGGCAGGCCATGCATTTATGATCGCGAACTTCGGAGATGCCGCTGCCGCGAAATTTTGCCACGCGCTCGTAGTGGCGCAGCAGGTCTTCGTTCACGCCGGACCGCATCTGATCGCGTTTACCGCGCCATTCGGTGAGCTGCTTTTCGTCCTCGGCCGTACGCTTGCGGGCTTCCTCTTTTTCTTTTTCGATCTCGGCCGCTTCCGCTTTCAGCTCAACCTGTGCCGCCTTCACTTCCTTGTCGCGGGCATCGGCATTCACCATCAGCTCCAGAATCTTATCTTCGGTGGCGGCGATTTCCTTTTCCGCAAACTGAATCTCGTGCAGCAGCGCCCGGTATTGGTCGTTGGTCTTTACGTCAAGGGACTGGTCGCGATACTTGGAAATCTTTCCACGCAGATCGGAGATTACCGTTTCGTGCTTGCGGCGGGCGGCTTCATCCGCTTTAACCGCAGTCTGAGCTTTTTCCAGTTGCAGTTTGGTGTTCGCCAGTTTGTGTTCGATGGCGGCGACGCGCTTGGGCAGTTCGGCGATTTCGTCCTGCAGGCGGCGGATTTCCTTATCCGCCTCTTGCAGGTGCAACAGGTTTTCTATTTCTGGAAGCATCCCGTGAGGACTCAGGTTTGATTCTAACACGCGGTAACTCTGGTCTCGTATGGACCAGCGAGGCAAAGCCCCCACGGGAGGCCGTTTCGGGTGTAAACTCTTTCGTTCCGCCGAACCTCACTTCTCGTTCCTGGGGTTTCACAGTGAAACAATTTATCTCTCTCGCTGCCGTAGTTGTCGCTCTCACTTTTCTGTCCTGCCAGCAGGCGATTTGGGCGCAATCGCCGTCGCCAGTAAAGCCCCTTACCATCGAGGCGATTTACGCTCCGGGCGGTCTCGGCGGACGCGGTCCGGAGACCCTGGAGTGGAGTCCCGATGGCGCCAAGCTCTCATTCCTGCAGCGTGACGACGAAGGCGAGCACGGCGAACTCTGGTATGTGGACGCGGCCACCGGCGAGAAGAAAGTTCTCGTCAGCGCCACCAAGCTGGCTTCGCTGGCGCCCGACTACAACAAAGTGAAAGATGAGCGCGAAAAAGAACGGCTCACGCGCTATCACGTCGCGGCCTACCTCTGGGCTCCTGATTCGAAGCACCTGATTTTCGATTCGCAAGGACAGCTTTGGCTGTTCGATCTGGCCACCAGCACGGCGGTCCAGTTCACCTCGGCGTCCGATCCCAGCGGTGACCCCAAGTTTTCTCCCGATGGCAGTCATGTCTCGTACGTGCGCAAGCACAACCTTTACGTTCGTCCGGTGAGCGGAAAGGACGAAAAGCAGCTTACCAAAGACACCAAGGACGATCTATTCAACGGCGACATCGACTGGGTGTATGCCGAAGAGTTGTTCGTACGCAGCAATTATTTCTGGTCGCCCGACAGCAAACAGATCGTCTTTCTGCATATGGATGAAACCAAGGTGCCAACCTATCCCCTCACCAACTTGATCCCTACGCATCCGACCGTGGACAACGAAAAATATCCTAAAGTGGGGGACGCGAATCCCGCCGTGAAGCTCGGTGTGGTAAATGCGGAGAAGGCCAAGGTTCGCTGGATTTCCCTGACCGATGATGAGGAGTCTTTCATCCCGCGCTTTGGCTGGGTCCGCGATGGGGTGATCTGGGCGGAAGTTCTCAACCGCAATCAGGACAAAATGGATTTATATTTCGTCGATGTGAAGTCTGGGAAGTCGCGCATCGTTCTGACAGAAGCCACGCCGGGCGCCTGGATCGACTTCGACCATGTGGAGGTTCGGTTCCTGAAGTCCAGCGGCCGGTTCCTGTGGCCAAGCTGGCGCGAAGGGAACATGCATCTCTACCTCTACAGCTTCGACAAGCAGAGCCCGATAGCAGCGGACGCAAAACTGGAGCGTCAACTCACCCAGGGCGACTTCGAGGTGCTCGGCATCGAGGAAGTGGACGAAGCGGCGGGCACGGTATTTTTTCTGGCCAACCCGGGTGACCCGCGGCAGCAGCACATCTGTTCGGTAAAGCTGGATGGAACCGGCTTCCAGCCGCTGACTCATGAGGAAGGCATGTATTCCGGAAAGTTTTCCGAGGATGGCAAACATTATGAGCAGACATTCATGGGTCCATTGACCGCACCACGGATGTCGCTGTGCACAGTGGGTGCGGCCTGCGTCCCGGTATGGCAGGCCCGCGATGAAGTCGCGGAGTACGGACTCCGAGCTCCAAAGTTTCTCCAGTTCAAGGCGGAGGACGGCGCAACACTTTACGGACGTCTGTTGCTTCCTCCGGATGCGCCGCCTAACGGCAAGATTCCGCTGATCGTCAATATTTACGGCGGACCAGGGGAGCAAATGGTTCTGAAAGAACTGACGAGCCCATTCGATGAGATTCTGGCGCGCAAAGGCTTCGCGATTTTCTCCGTGGACAATCGCGGCACTCCGGGACGCGACCGCAAATTCCAGACGGCGATCCGCCACGAATTCGGCACAATCGAGTTGAAAGATCAGCTGACCGCGCTCGATCAGCTTTTCGCGCAATACCCGCAATTGGATAAAGACCGCGTAGCGATCTGGGGATGGTCAAACGGCGGCTCGATGACCCTTTACGCCATGACGCATTCGGAGCGCTTTCGCGCCGGAGTTGCCGTTGCTCCCGTGACCGACCAGATCAACTACGACACGATTTATACCGAGCGTTACATGGGCCAACTCAAGGACGACGCCGCAGGTTACCGCGAATCCGATGTGACCAGCGCGGCCGCCAACCTGCACGGCGCTCTGTTGATCGCCCACGGCACCGGTGACGATAACGTGCATTTCCAGAACAGCATTCAAATGATCGATGCGCTGATCAATGCCGGCAAACAATTCCGGCTGATGATCTATCCCAATAAAACCCATGGCATCGCCGGAAGCGAGTCGCGCGATCACCTGTTCCACATGATTGAAGACCACTTCGAGCGGGAGCTGAAGTAGGGAAATGACGCGGAGGGGCGGGACAGCTCGGCAGCAGTTGCTACCTTTTTTTGTCGGATTTCCGAGTCGAACTTACTCTGTTCTTGCTCGTCTTTCTGGAGTCTTCTTTCGAAGAGTTGTCCTTGGAGGACGTCTCCTTGGCGGAGGTTTCCTTCGAAGAATCGCTCTTCGACGAATCTTCTGACTTGGACTTCTCTTCCTTTTTCGCCTCCGAACTGCCGCCGTCGGAAGAAGCGGGCGCGTGAGACTTGTTGGCGTAGTCGGTGACGTACCAACCCGATCCCTTGAACTGCACGGCGGGCGCGGAAATCATCTGCTCCACCCGGCCTCCGCACTCCGGACACTTCTTGACCATCTTGTCGGAAAACTTCTGGATTTTTTCGAAGCGATGACCGCACTTTTCGCACTCGTATTCGTAAAGAGGCATGGGTTCTAAGGTGATTGTGAGGAAATTATTCTCACTCTGATTCTAGGGGCGCAGGTTCGATTGCGTCAATTCAAGCGGGAGCGTTCGGCGGCACAAAATTGCGCCCACAAAATCAACAGCGGCCTCTACAGTTTCCTGTAAGATCCGCGGTTCGTATCAGGGCATCGCTTCAGTCATGCTGGCAGCGCCGTCAAACTTCAACACTCAGGAAGTTGCGTTCCCCGCAGTGGTAGACTCCGGCCATGAAGCAAGCAGGCCGGAAACTTGAATCCAAAAGCGCCAAGTCCGAAACCATTCCACCGAAGAACGAATTGGCGGTGATTGAGCCGCGTCCAGCGCTTTATCTCGTCGCTACCCCCATCGGCAATCTGGAGGACATCACGCTGCGCGCCTTGCGCGTACTTAAGGAAGTGGACGTCATCGCCTGCGAAGACACGCGCCAGACCCAGAAACTGCTCAACCACTACGGCATCGCCACCCGCACCGTCAGCTACCACGAGCACAATGAGATGACGCGCGCGGCGGAGTTGGTGAAAGACCTGCAAGAGGGCACCAGCGTGGCGCTGGTGACAGATGCTGGAATGCCCGGAATTTCCGATCCCGGCTTTCGCCTGATTTCGCTGGCCATCCGGCACCACGTGCCGGTGATTCCGATTCCGGGCGCGTGCGCGTTTTTGGCGGCGCTGGTCGCCAGCGGACTTCCCACCGATTCATTCCGTTTCAGCGGATTCCTTCCCGCAAAACGTGGAGATCGCCGCGCCACGCTTGAGACGGTGAAAACCTCGCCCCGCACCCAGGTTTTCTACGAAGCCCCGCACAGAATCGTAGAGGCAGTTGCGGATGTGGTCGAAGTTCTGGGAAAAGACCGGCATGTAGTGATCGCGCGCGAAGTGACCAAGCTTCACGAAGAATTCCTGCGTGGCCGCGCAGGCGAAGTTCTGGAGACGCTGAAGTCGCGCGACGGAGTGAAAGGCGAGATCACACTGCTGATCGGGAAAGCCGAGGAGGCGGACTTCGAGGCTGCGGCGGAGTCGCGCGTGAGTGTACGGCAGAGGGTCGAGCAGATTATTTCTGAAGAGAAGGTTGACGAGAAAACCGCGCTGAAGAAAGTAGCGAAAGAGCGCGGAATCTCGAAGAGCGAAGCGTATCGGGAGTTGCAGAGGAGCAAGTAGTTTACAGTGGCACAAGTAGGACGCATATCGCCATGGCGAAACTGCACTTGCCGTTCAATACCCGTCGTGCAATTTGTCTGGCACACAGAAAGCTGTGTGTCTATTGTGGTGAGCCAATCGCCTTCACCGATCTCGACATCGAACACATCATTCCCGAGACGAGGGCACAAAACGCTGAGGAGTGGGCGGCCACCAAAGCCGAATATGGTCTCCCCGACACTTTTGACATCAATTCGCTGGCGAACCTAGTGCCGGCCCATCACAACCCTTGCAATCTCAACAAGGGAAGTCGACTTTTTTCGCCTGCGAGAGCCCGCTACTTCTTAGAAATCGCAGCCAGCAAAGAGCCCACGGTTCTCCAGTACGCGAGGGCAATCGTTTTGGAGGAGGGAAAGGAGAAGGTCCTCGGGTCAATCAAATCAGCGATTGAACGCGGCGAAGTAACTCTGCCGGAAATAGTCGTCGGCGTGGCAGACAACGATACGTTCCCGCTGAGTGCGGAGTTGGAATTTGCCGATGGTGTGAGTAAGAAGACACTGATCCGTTCAGAAATCGACTCCTTGTTGGACAGGCCGGTGCTGGTGGGACGTTCTCGATAAATTGATGGGATTCACTTCACAAGTAGCAGCGGAGGCTCCATGGCTGTTCGCACCTGCCGGGAGTATCGTGCGGCTTTGGCCGCAGGGCTTTATCCTTTGACCAACTTCGATATCAAAATGGCTGCCTATTTTTCTTCTCTGAATGCGGTCTTAGCTGCTGTTGCCCGGTCGAAACTTCCGTTGGTGAGCTATGTAAGCAGCCCGTACTGCGGCGTGGCTGATCTAGAGTTGCTTCCCACGACCTTGTTACCTGTCATCGGGCCGAGAGAAGATTACCCGCAGGAATGCTTCAGAGCCGCTTCTCTTGCCGATCTCGTCGCTAGGAATCAGTTGAGAATAGCTAACGTTTCGAGCAGGCGCCTCCAATTTGAATGGCACCATGGCGGAGCTGTCTTAATTGAGCTCCTGCGCGCAGATCTCGACGAAGACGGCATTGAAGATCTGCTGATCCAACATTACACTTATGCGGTAGGAGGAACTCTCGGGTACGGCTCGATTGGGGTATTGCGAAGGACCGGCCCAAGTGAGCAATTTACGTACGAATGATGAGAACCGTGATGCGGCCACCGCATCTCGGTTTCCTACTTCCCCGCCAACTCCTTCTTCACCACCTCACTAACCACCTTCCCATCCACCCTCATCCCCGCGCCCGAGAACCGCGCCATGGCATTCTTCATCACCGCACCCATATCCTTCATGGTAGGAGCGCCCATCTCGGCGATCACAGTTTTCACTCCGGCCACGATTTCATCCTCGCCAGCGGCTTTCGGCAGGTAGGTTTCGATCAGGACGATCTCGGCGGCTTCTTTGTCGGCCATCTCCTGCCGTCCGCCCTTGGTGAACTGCTCCACGGATTCCTTGCGCTGCTTGATCAGCGTGGTGAGTACGGCCTGGGATTCCTTCTCATCGAGCGGCGCCATCTTATCGATCTCGCGATTCTTGAGCGCCGCCTTGACCATGCGCAGCGTCGAGAGACGCTGCTCCGCGCGCGCCTTCATGGCGGCGGTGATGTCCTGCTGGATCTGTTCGATCAGGCTCATGAGGAAATTATAGACGGTGCGGGAGCCTGTGCCGGTACTGTGACCAGAATCACGCACAGCACAACGCGATTCCAGTAGACTTGTAAACTATTCCACTTCTAAGGGTCTTCACCTATGCTGCGCAAGAACCGTCTTTTTACTCCCGGACCAACACCGCTGCTGCCCGCGGCGCAAACCGCCATGGCATCATTCACCGCGCACCACCGCACCGCCGACTTCCGCGCATTGTTCCAACGCGTCCTCACAGACATGAAGGAATTTATCGGCACAAAGAACGACGTGCTGGTGCTGGCTTGCTCGGGCACCGGCGTGATGGAGGCCTCGGTGTCGAACCTGACGTCCCCGGGCGATAAAGTTTTGGTGCTCACCGCCGGAAAGTTCGGCGAGCGCTGGACCGGCCTGGCCAAGGCCTTCGGCTGCAACGTAGAAGTGCTCTCCGCACCTTACGGCGCAACGTTCTCGCTGAATGATATCCGCGCGAAGCTAACGTCTGACCTGCGCGCCGTATTTGTGCAGGCGACCGAGAGTTCCACCGGCGCACGGCACGACATTCGAAGCATCGCAAAGATGGTCCGCGAACACGATGACGCGCTGCTGATTGTCGATGCCATCACCGGCTTGGGCACCACTCATCTCGACGTGGATGGCTGGGGCGTGGATGTGATTATCGGTGGTTCGCAAAAGGCGCTGATGATGCCTCCCGGCCTCGCCTACTGCGCGGTAAGCGACCGCGCGTGGAAGCGGATGGACACAACGACCTCACCGCGCTACTACTTCGACCTGCGCAAGGAACGCAAGTCCGCGGCCAAAGGCGAATCGGCCTACACCCCGGCAACCTCGCTGTTCGCGGCGTTGGGAGCCGCGTTGGAGTTTATCCGCGACATGGGCAACGGCGACTTGGCCAAAGGACGCGAAGTGCTGGTCGACAACGCCGAACTCTGCGCGGAGATGACGCGCGCAGGCGCACAAGCCCTGGGATTGAAGCTCTACGCCGCTTCGCCCGCGGCCGCGCTCACGGCAATCTGTTCGCCAGACGGAATTGATTCCGGCAAAATCGTAAAAGAGTTCCGCGAGTCTTTCGATGCCGTCGTCGCCAACGGCCAGGGCGAGATGAAAGGCCAACTCTTCCGCATCGCCCACATCGGATACTACGATTACCTGGATACCGTCGGCATTCTGGGCGCCCTCGAACACGTTCTCGCCCGCGTCACCGGGAAAACTGTCGCCTACGGCGCAGCCTTACGGGCGGCCCAGGAAGTGTATGCGCGCGGACTATCCAACCGTTCGCAATTGGTGGAAGCTTGAGGACCGCCCGAGACGGTCCTCATCCTAGTTGACGGTAAAGTTCATGGCACTCGAAGTCTCTGCCAGTGTGGCTCCGTTGCCGTATATGCCCGTTCCGCTTGTGGCCGGGTTGGTTACAGTAATCGGCACCGTGGCGGGGTTTGCGATATCCGTGGCTGCGATTGTCGCGGTAACTTGGCTCGCACTCACGTAGCTTGTGGTTTGCGCCGTGCCGTTCCAATTGATCGTCGCCTTGGTCGAAAAGTTACTGCCGTTGACGGTCAGCACGAACCCAGCGCCGCCTGAACTCGTGTTGTCGGGAGCAAGCTCGGTGATGCTTGGCATCGACCCTGCTACCGCGGGCGTGGCCGCTTTGGAACTGTAGCCGCACGCCAGCGTGAAAGCGCAGAGCGCGGCTAGTAAAACTGTTGACAATGTCTTCATGACTATTCCTCCGTGGGCGTTTGCCCATTTGTGGAGTCTATGAATGGGGCGAGCCGGGTGTGTCAGCAACGTGTCAAATGTGTGTCAACGTCTTGTCGTCCGGCAGTTGGCGGCCGGTCTCGATGGTGAGGTCTCAAGAAAGGGATGAGCGCATCCGTGAAAATTGTCATAGCGGAAAAGATCTCCGCATCAGCGGTTGACCAACTGCGAGAACCTGGGTGGGTCGTTCTTACCTCGGACCAGATCGAGGGCAAACTTACCGCGGAACTGGAGTCCGCCGACGCACTGATCGTGCGCTCCGCGGTTCAGGCCGATGCGGCGCTGCTCGCGCATGCCAAGAAGCTGCGCGTGATTGGCCGGGCTGGCGTCGGTGTGGACAACATCGATCTGGATGCGGCCACGCGCCAGGGCATCGCGGTAATGAACACACCCGGGGCAAATGCCGTGGCGGTCGCCGAACAGGCGCTCGGCATGATGCTGGCCATGGCCCGTCATCTTTGCCGCGCGGATGCCCTCATGCATGCCGGCAAGTGGGAAAAGAAATCGCTGCAAGGTACGGAGCTCCGCAGCAAGACGCTTGGAATTGCCGGCCTTGGCCGCATCGGCATGGAAGTAGCGCGCCGGGCCCGTGCCTTTGGAATGGAGCTGGTGGCGCACGATCCGTTCGTTTCCGTCGCCGTGGCCAAGGACCTGGGAATTCGCTTGGCCACCCTGGACGAGCTTTATGCCGCGGCGGATTACATCACCTTGCACGTCGGCCTCACGCCGCAGACCACAGGGATGATCAACGCGGCCGCCATCGGAAAGATGAAGAAGGGCGTCCGCCTGGTGAACTGCGCGCGCGGAGAACTGGTGAACGAACTCGATCTGGTGCAGGCGCTCAAGCAAGGCCAGGTCGCGGCGGCGGCGCTCGATGTTTTCAACCAGGAACCTCTGAAGAACTCGCCGCTCCAGACCATGGAGAATGTCATCCTCACCCCGCACATCGGCGGTTCCACTCATGAGGCCCAGGAAGCCGTGGGCGTGCAGATTGCCCAGCAGGTGCGGGAATATCTGAAACATGGCGTCATTCAGAATGCAGTGAACGTTCCCTCGGTCTCCGCCGAAGAGTATGCCGAGATGCAGCCCTACATCGTGCTGGCGGAACGTATGGGGGCGTTTCTCGCGCAGATCTCCGCAGGCTCGATTGAAGAAATTTCACTGCGCTACAGCGGCCACATTGCCGAGTGGAAGACGGAACTGATTCGCAACGCGGCCATCAAAGGCATCCTCAATCAGGCGCTCGATGAAAAAGCCAACCTGGTGAATGCGGCTTCCCTTGCCGATCTTCGCGGACTTCGCATCCACGAAGCGCACAAGGCGAAAGCTTCAACCGGCGGCGCCGGCAGCGTACTCTCCGTCTTTCTGAAGAGTTCCACCGAGGAGCACATGGTAAAAGGCGCCGTCCTGCACGGCACCGCTCCGCGCCTGCTGCACATTGACGACATTGACGTGGAAGCGCCCCTGGAGCGGAATCTGATCTACCTGCGGAACCGCGACGTCCCGGGCGTGATCGGCAAGGTGGGCACAATCCTGGGCGAAAGCGAAATCAATATCGCGGATTTCTCGTTAGGGCGCCGCAGCGTGGAAGCCACATCGGAGCCGCGCGAGGCCATAGCAGTAGTCCACGTCGATGGCCGCGTTCCTGACGATGTGCTACGCAAGCTCGAACAGATTCCAGCAGTTCGCCAGGCTAAAGCCGTCCAGCTATTCTGAAGCTGGCTTGAGCGCCCGTTGTGCTTGTGCCACAAGAGAGCAGACTCACGACTCCGCGCTGTCCCGGCGCAACTTGCGGCCTTCCGCCAGCAGAGCCATCGAGTGCATCAAATTCTGCAATGTGACAATGCCCACCAGCCGCTGATCCTCGACCACCGGAATGATGCTCAAATTGCGCGCGGTAAGTTTGCGGAACGCTGATGCCAGCGATTCCTGGCGCATGGAAACCTCGAACAGTTTGTTCATCACCGCCTGAACATAACCGTTGCCTTCCGCGCGCAACGCTTCCAGAATGCGCTGCCGGGAAATCACGCCCACCATATCGCTCCCTCGAACCACCGGGAAATCATCTTGCAGGGAATGTACGGCTTTATCCAGGGCGTCTTCCAGCGTGTCCGCCGGCGACAGAGTCGAAAAGTCCGTCAGCATCACTTCTTCCAGCCGCACATTATCCAATACCGATTGGAAAATAACCGCCCGCTCTTCCAGTTGCGCCGCCGAAAAGATAATCACGCCAACCATGGTTAACCAGGTATTGCTGAACAAACCCGCAATCATCAGGACCATTGCCAGCGCGTGGCTAATAGATACGGCGCGGCGGGTGGCCGCAGCGGGATCGATACTCCGCGCAAAATAGGCCCGCAAAATACGGCCTCCATCGAGAGGATACGCGGGCAGAAGATTTAAGCCAGCCAAATAAAGGTTTGCCCACACCAGGCTCCGCGGCAGGTTAGCCGACTGCAACCAAGGCCACTGCCACAGATTCGCTCCCGGAACAGTGGCGTAGATCACCCCGGCCGCAATCAGTGCGAACGCCAGGTTCACCAAGGGCCCAGTGAGCGCGATGCGGACCTCACGCTTCCAGACCGCCGTAGTGGATTGCGGCGCTTCCACGTGCGATTCGTCAAACACCGTCACGCCGCTGAGCGGCAAAAGAATAACCGCCTTGGGAATCAAGCCCGCCCGCCAGGCGACAAGCATGTGCCCGATTTCATGAGCTATCACGCAGCCCAGCACGATTCCAACCAGCGCCAGGTCCCGCGGCCCATTGGCTGATGGATGCACCGTGTATTCTGTCCAGAAAACAAATAACGGCAGGATCAGGAACGTCAGGTGGATGCGAACTTCCACTCCGAACAGCCGCCCGACGTGAACCGAAAAACTTCTCATAGGTTTTCGACCACTACAGTTATTTTACATGGTCGGATATATTGGCCTCGGTACTCGAAGGTACAGAGCCATGCGCGTGATCGCCGGCAAATATCGGGGGCACCCTCTGCGCTCGTTGAATGGGAAGGATACCCGTCCTACTTCTGACCGCCTGCGCGAGACCCTGTTCAATGTGCTCACCGCGGGCAATCCCGCAGCGCTTGAGCGCACCGTGTGGCTGGACCTGTTTGCCGGCACAGGGGCGGTGGGGATCGAAGCGCTCAGCCGCGGAGCCCAGCAGGTCTTCTTCGTAGAAACATCGGCTCCTGCCACAAAGGTGATCGAGCAAAACCTGCAGAACCTGAAAATCGCGGATGGCTACAGAATTTTGCGCGATGATCTTGCTGGAGTCCTCTGGCGCCTGCAGCGCGAACACATCGCCGCCGACATTGTATTTCTCGACCCGCCTTATCGAATGCGGGAGGCCTATGAACGTACCCTTACGGCATTGGCCGATTCATCGTTGGTGTGGGCTATGTCGCTGGTGATCGCGGAGCACGAAAAGAAGTTCGATCCGGGCCCGGAATTCGGCTCGCTGCGAAGAGTCCGCAAATTAGTGCAAGGGAATAGCACTCTTAGCTTTTACCGCATCGGCGGACGCCCTGATCTAAACGATGAACGACCTGAACGACCTGAGCGGTCAACGACCTAGCCGATTCATGAAGCCGCCGTTTGCCAGCCCTTAAGCGGTTTCCAGATTACATCAGCAGCTCATTGCTGCGCCGCATGATCGGATGTTGCATCTCCTGCAAGTCGTTCTTCACCATATTGAGGCCGTAAACGCAGCCCTCGAATTCCCGTGAAAGGTGAGCGAACAGTGGCGCCACTTTGGCATATTCGAAGTGTTCGAACTTCGACACAATGTAATAACTTTCTTTCCCAGCTTTCATCCATTCCACAAAATTCTCGAGACGATGGCGGCGCAGCCGCAGATGGTTGATGCTCTCGGGAAACATCCCGGTAAAAAACAGCGCGTAGTCTCCAATATGCTTGCGCACCTGACGCTCGCGATCGAACGAGGGCGCGGGGCCATAGATGGGGTCGGATTCCAGCATCATTTCTCCCAGGTCATTGAGGGGGCGGTCGGCCACGTCGTGAATCTTGAACAACTGATCGGCTTCGCAGAACTCGGTGAGCAAGTGTGAAACATAGGCCACGACTTGCGGATCGCGAATGCCAATCTCCTCGGCATAATGGCGTCCCACCAATTCCTGGAAAAGCTGACGCAGTGGATGAGATTCCGGAATCATCGTATTTGCCCCCCCTGAAAGCCGTGCCGCACACGGACTTCCCACATGGTTAAGTAACTAGTTACCTCATCTGCACCGCAAAAGCAAATGACTTTTGTATATCGAGCGCATCATTTTAGTTAATCATTAGGGAACGCAAGCGCTGGCAGAGTTTACCGCCAACTTTTGTTGGCACACGCACGCGTCGGCTGCTAATTCGATCGCCTTAGCCCGATAGAATGATTCACCAGGAGGAACTCAACCTAAATGGAAAGAACAAACATCTCCAGCGGCACACCCTGGGAACCGATCGTCGGTTACTCTCGTGCGGTCAAAATTGGACCTCACGTGCACGTCTCAGGCACCACCGCAACCGGGCCAGACGGCAAGATCGTCGGCATCGGCGACATCTACGCCCAAGCGGTGCAGACCCTCAAGAACATTGAGAGTGCTTTGCAAAAGGCCGGAGCCACCATGCAGGATGTAGTGCGCACGCGAATGTATGTAACGAATATTTCCGAGTGGGAGAAGATCGGCAAAGCTCATGGAGAGTTCTTCTCCAACATTCGTCCCGCTACCTCGATGCTGCAGGTGAGTGCTTTGATCTCGCCGGAAATCCTGGTCGAGATCGAAGCCGATGCTTATGTCATCGGGAAGTGAGAGTAGAATTCCTCAATTCCAAATCCCTGGTTAACCAGAGAGCGGTCATCCAGAGAATGGTTAACCAGAGAATGGTTATCTGGAGAATAAACACCTTGAGGAGCCAACCGTGAAGACCCATGCGTGGATAGCGTTTTTTGCCCTCGTGATTTCCGCAGCCGGGCAACAACAACAGAAAGAAAGCCGTGCCCCCGAATCTTTTACCGTCATTCGCGCCGGCTCTCTGATCGATGGCAAATCCGACAAGCCGCGGCACGACCAGGTGATCGTCATTCACGGCAATCGCATCGAGAGTATTGCCGATGCAGCCACCGCCAAGATTCCCGCCGGCGCGACCGTCATAGATTTGTCGAAAGCCACGCTGCTGCCCGGCCTCATCGATTCTCACACGCACATCTTCTTGCAGGGCGAAGATCCCGCGCAGGGTGGATACGATGTCAACATTCTGAACGCCCCGCTCGCCCTGCGCGCGGCACGGGCCACCGTTGCGGCGCGGCGGGCGTTGGAGCAAGGCTTCACGACCTTGCGCGACGTGGAGACCGAAGGCGCCGGTTATGGCGACGTCGGCATCAAACAGGCCATAGAGCAGGGATATATTCCCGGCCCGCGCCTCTTCGTCTCCACCCGCGCCATCTCAACCACCGGCGGTTATCCGCTGGAGGGCTACGCTCCCGAACTCGACTTGCCCAAAGGCGCCCAGATTGTCGACGGACCGGTAGAGGCCCGCAAAGCGGCACGCGAGCAACTCGATCATGGCGCTGACTGGATCAAGGTCTACATGACGCATCGTTCCTGGGTCGGCAAGAATGGCGAACTGGTCTCCCAGCCCACGCTCACGGTCGAGGAGTTGCGCGCGATCGTCGACGAAACTCACGGCTGGGGTAAGAAGGTCGCCTGCCACGCCTACGGCGGAATCGGCCTGCATCGTGCGCTCGATGGCGGATGCGACTCAATCGAGCATGGCCTCGATCTCGACGACGCTGCCATCGCCCAGATGCTGAAGCAAGGCACGTGGTACGTTCCCACCATCAGCGCCTACTACCACGATTGGGCTCCCGCCGGCACTCCCGCCGGCCAGCGCGACCGCCTGCGGGTCTCCTTGCACGAGCCTTCATTCAAGAAAGCGCTCAAGGCAAACGTGAAAATCGTCTTCGGTACCGACATGGGCGGAATTCCCTGGACCGAGCCCATCGCGCAGGAATTCTCCCGCATGGTGGATCTGGGCATGTCGCCGATGGACGCCATTCAGAGCGCAACCTCGCGCGCCGCCACCATGCTCGACATGGAGGGAAAGCTCGGAGTGATCGCTCCAGGCGCATTTGCGGACATCATTGCAATCGACGGCGACCCACTGCGCGACATGAAAGCGCTGGAGGATGTGCAATTCGTCATGAAAGACGGAAAAGTCTTCCAGAGCGATAGCGGCCAGCAGACGAAGCAGTGACAGCGAAATTTTCGCTTCCCGGCCGCCCGAAATAAAGATTTGTTGATTTTTTTCTTCAATTCTCTTGACATCCGCTTCGCCGTGGGCATAATTCATCAATCCGATTTTGGTTTATTAACCTGGCGCTGAGCAAGCGCAGAGCCAGAGGGGGTTTTTATGAGCGTGCTGGAACTTTGTGACCGGGAAATCGCGGCGGTTCCGCTGGAAGCTACCGTAGCCGACGCCATCAACAAAATGCTCGACCACCACGTCGGTGCCGTAGCCGTCGTCGACTCCGAATACCGGGTCGCCGGAATTTTCACGGAGCGCGACGTCCTCCGCAAAATGGCGCTCAGCAGCACCGACCCGCAAACCACCCCAGTCCGCGAACTGATGACCACGCCGGTGGAGATGGCAACCCGCAGCACTGGCGCGGGCGAGGCACTCACTACTATGCTCGAGCGCCACTTCCGCCATCTGCCCGTCGCCGACGATAACGGCAAGCTGCTCGGAATTCTCTCCATCCGCAATCTGCTCGAGTGGCGCGTCGACGATCTCAGCCGGGAACTGGAATCCCTCGAACAATACGTCTCCAATGACGGCCCCGGCGGCTAGACGATCTATCTCGAGTCGTCTTGGTTAGGGCATGGCTTCAGCCCCTGAGGTAGCTGTGGCACACTAGACCTATGCCACAGCTCACTCTCGGCGATTTCGAACTCAGCATCTTCTCCGACGGCACGTACCCGCTCGACGGGGGCGCTTTTTTCGGCGTGATTCCCAAGATCATGTGGTCGCGAAAAGCGGAGGCTGATGAAAGAAACTACGTTCAAGCGGGACTGAACTCGCTGCTCATCCGTACCGGCAAACAAAACGTGCTGGTCGAGACCGGCATGGGCAACAAGTTGTCCGAGCGCATGGTCAAGTTCTACGGCCAGCCCGCGCACTTGCTGGAGAATCTCGCCGCCGGTGGAGTCTACCCCGAAGACATCGACATCGTCATCAATACGCATCTTCATTTCGACCATTGCGGCTGGAATACCGTTCGCGGCAAAGACGGCAAGATCGTCCCCACGTTTCCCCGCGCAAAATATTACGCTCCGGAAGGCGAGTGGCAATACGCGCGCAAACCCAGCGAGCGCGATGCCATCAGCTACATCCCCGACAACTACGACCCGCTCGTCCAAAGCGGCCAGATGACGCTGCTCAAAGGCAACGAGGAAGAGGAAGAGGAAATCGTTCCCGGCATCTCCGTGAAAACCTTCCCCGGCCACACCGCCCACATGCAAGCCGTGATCATCAGGGGGAAGGCTATTGAGGCGTCGAGTACGGGCATAGAAGAAGTCGGCCAGTCATTCGCCGTCACCCGAGAACGCATCCGCCAGATCGAAGCCAAGGCACTGCGCAAATTGAGGTATCAGCCGAGGACTTTGGACCCACGAATAAAGAGCGGGGCTTTAGCCCCCGCGGTTGCCTGTTACATCTCCGACCTCATCCCCACCACCGCGCACATCGACATCACCTGGGGCATGGGCTTCGACCTCTACCCGCTGCAGACCATCGAGAGCAAGAAGCAGTACTACGCGAAGGCAATTCCGGAGAAGTGGCTGACCATTTTCACGCATGACGCGAAAACACCTTGGGCGTATGTGGAGAAGGATGAGTCGGGGAAGATGGCGGTGAAAGCTCCTTAGACAGTCTCGCGGGCGAGGGCGCCCGCGCCACACAACCTTGCTTCGAAGAATTCCTCCACCCGCCCCAGAATCTCCCCCGCGCTCTTCGACTCGTAGATCGCCTTGCGCAGCCCCGCTCCGCCCGGCACGCCGTGCGTGAACCAGGAGGCGAACTGCTTCATCTTGCCGACGGCGTCCGGGAGTTCCTCTTCGATCAGCATCTGAAAGTAGGTGCGGATCATCTGGTATCGGTCGGCCTCGGTGGGCTCGTCATAGGGTTGTGTCTGCAGTGAATGTGAGGGACCGGGTCTCTGACCCGGTCGGGCCGGGCGAAGCCCGGCTGGGTCACTGCCGACTAAAGCTTCCTTTTCCTGGTCAGAAAAACCAGCCGAGCGCTGCTCGGCAGGGCCGGGTCGAAGATCCGACCCCACACAAACATGGCCGCAATACTGCTGAATCTGCCGGAAGATCCACGGATTCGACGGCGCACTCCGCCCGATCATTACCGCATCGCATCCCGTTTGCGTGACCATGGCGCAGGCGTCCTCCGGCGTGCGGATGTCGCCGTTGCCGATCACCGGAATCTTCACCGCATCTTTTACCGCGGCAATCCACTCCCACCGGGCCTGGCCGCTATAGCCCTGCTCGCGGGTGCGCGCGTGCAGCGCGACCGCCGCCAGCCCGCACGATTCCGCCATGCGAGCCAGTTCCACGCACACGATCTCGTCGTCGCTCCAGCCCGCCCGAAACTTCACCGTGAACGGAATTTTCACCGCGGCGCGCACCGCTTCGAAAATGCTGCCGATGGCGGGAAGATCGCGCAGCAGGCCCGAACCTCCGTTGCACTTCACTACTTTCTTTGCCGGACAGCCCAGATTCAAGTCCACCAGATCGAACCCCAGCCCTTCGACCATGCGCGCCGCCTCCGCCATCACTTGCGGATCGCTGCCGAAAAGCTGCGCCGAAATCGGATGCTCGTCTTCATAGAAGTGGAGATAGCGCTTAGCCTTCTGGTCTTTCTTTCGAAGCACGCCATCAGCCGAGGTGAACTCGGTCATGATAAGACCGCAGCCGCCCAGGTTGCGAATGAAGCGGCGGAAAACCGTGTCAGTCACGCCCGCCATCGGGGCGAGGACCGTAGCCGGAGCGATGGTGACGCAGCCGATAGCGAGGCTTGCCGGGACTGGCTTCACGGATGGAGACTGGCGGGCAAAGCCTGCCCCTTCGGCAAGCTCAGGGCAGGCTCTGAGCTTGTCGAAGGGAGTGCCCGCCCCACACGAGCCCGGATTGTCCCACATTTTGCGCACGGGTCTATTCTACTTGGCCTTGCAAAACAAAGCCCTCGCCAGTGGCGAGGGCTGAATTTTCAATCGTCTAGAACTTACTTCTTCGCCACCTCGGGAGTAGCCGGTGCGTTCTTCGCGTATTTCCGGCGGAAGCGCTCCACGCGTCCCGCTGTGTCCATAAGCTTCTGCTTGCCGGTGAAGAACGGATGGCAGGCCGAGCAGATTTCTACGCTGATATCGCCCTTATGAGTAGAGCGGGTAACAAAGGCATTGCCGCATGCGCAATGCACGCGAATTTCGTTATAAGCGGGATGAATGGCTGCTTTCATAGGGTTCAGACCTCGATACGAATCCTTAGATTCTACCGGAATGCCCCAGGATTCAGCAAACCCGCCACCAGTTGTCAGCTCGGTCTCGGCTGAAAGCTGAGAGCTGACAGCCTCCTCAGAATCGGAACTGATACGACACTTTCACGAAAACCTGTCGGCTGTCGTTGATATAGCCCTTTGCCGTGTTGAACACTCCCATGCCCGGGACTACGTTCAGGTTCTGCAAATCGCTGTTGTAACCGACATACACCGCCGTGCCCGGATGCACCAGATAGGTAAGCAGGAAGTCAGCGTTAAACTCCCGTGATGTAGGCAGGTAGGTGTATAGATCGGCCGTCCCGGGCGTGTTTGCCAGCAGCGAGTTGTATTGCAGAATCATGCGCAACGAAAGTTGCGGAGTGAACTGCCAGTTCCATTTGCTGCGCACAATGTGGTCGTCGAAGATGCCGCGATTACTGCCAATCGTCCGCAGGCGCTCGAACAGATAGGTATTCTCAATCTTCAAAGGCTTGATAGGACGGAAGGTGAGCGTCCCGGTTGCAGTGTCCTGCCGCGCGAGAAACGGATCATTGAGCGGCGCGGGAGCGCCGGGATTGGCATCGAAGTTTGCGCCGTCTCCCCAGTGATAGCTGGCGCCGGCAGTCACCTTCGGAAAAACGCTGGTCAGGACGGAGGCGCCGCTGCTGTGTTCGTGGTAGTCCTGGTTGGGCTGGGGCTGGCAGGAAAAACCCAGGAAACAGAAATCCTGCGTTCGTAGCCGCTCCCGTAGTTCTTCGTAAGGAAACAAGTAGATGAACGTTTGACCTCGTCCCTGGATCGCGAGGTAGGGCTGATAATCCGTGTCCAGCCGATTGCCTTCGTGATCGAAAACGTAGCGCTGAATTATCGACGGGCCCCAGTCGACAATCCAACCCTTTTTCGGACGAAAACGATAGTCCGCCTCCTGCCAGGCGTAGCGAGTGTCGACGCGGTTCACGAATCCCGGGACCGTGACAAATCCTGGGCTGATGTCCTCGTAAATTCCGTCATAGGAGAAGTGCAGTCCATCGCGTTTCAATTCCAGTTTGTCCGCGGGCCCGGCATAGTGGCTACCATTTCCCACGTTGCCCGAGTCAAAGGGGAACAGGTTCGTCTCGCAGTTGTGGCTTGAGTACCCGGACGAGGCATAGAAATTGCCGGCCAGATTGCTTGAACTCACCACGGCCTGGGCATCGAGACTCCAATTAGGGTTGAACTTCAACCGCGTGTCGACCCCTCCCACGCGATTAAATTCGCCCGTAGTTGGGCATTCCCAATCCGTGTAGAGCGCGCCCACGCTGGACTGTTTGAAGAGGTCGCGGCTCACCCTCGCGACGGTGAAGTAAGAGCGCGTACCCGCGAGTGGGAAATAGGGCGGGACCGCTTGCCCCGGCCCGCGGTCATCGGTGGCCATTAGGCCGACGGAATACGGTCCATCTTTTCCCGTCAGCCGGATCCCCGCGGAGGGGTCTTCGATGTTGCGGGTAAAAAATAAATCCAGCGGCGTGCGGAAGTAATCCTCGTTCTCCAGAAAGAACGGCCGTTTCTCCGGGAAATACACTTCAAAGCGCTGATTCACCGTGATCTGCGGATCCTCCGACTCCACCTGGCTGAAGTCGGGATTCGCAGTCATATCCACCACAAAATGATCGTGGATCACAAACTTGGCATCCATGCCAAACTGGCCTTGCGCCGCCGCATGCTGAAAATAGGGATTCGTCGGATCGGTCGTGTCGAGCGCCCGGAACCCACGCATGATCCCATAGGGAATCAGTTCGATGCTGCGGCCCGGCGAAATTCCTTCCAGCCCATAAAGCGTCGCGGCCTGCCCCAGCCTGCCCGCCACTTTGTAGGAGATCTGCGGCCAGAACGCATCCTCGTTCTTGCGGACGATCCCGCGATACAGAATGATTCCCCACTCCTGCTCTTTGGTCGAAGGGAACCGCAGGCTCTTAAATGGAATCGCCATCCACACCACAAAGCCGCGGCTGGTCACCTTGCCCTTCGAATCCCATACCGTGTCGAATGACGTATCGAAATTTCCACTGATCTCATCGCGGGTGGCCTCGCTCCAGATTGCATCCCACTGCACTCCCAGGGGTGTGGTCTGGAAGGCATAGGCGCGCCGGCGGTCGTGGAACGTATCCAGCATCACCTCGACCTCGTCGTCGTCGTAAATATCTTCGCGGCGCGACATTCGCGCCCGCACTTGTTTCGGATCGTCGAAACACACGAATACTACGTATATATTTTTCTGGTCGTAGCCCAAATAGGCTGCCGTTTCCTCCGAAACCTTCTCGCCATCGTGCGGATTCCGTTGCACAAAGCCCGTGACTTTCGCCATCTGCATCGCAGTCTCGCCTTGCGGTTTCATGCTCAGGAAATCCTCCAGCACCGGCGCCCGGCTCAGTCGCGGAATGCTCAATGCCGGGGGAGCGATTTCTGGTTTCGGCGCTGGCCGTACCTCTGGATTCTTGATGGCCGGTTCCGGCAACTGAGCCGATGGCGACGGATTCTGCGGCGACACGGCGGGTTTCTGCCCCGGCGGCGTGGGATTCGCTTCCCGCGGCGGAGGTGGATTCTGCGAAGTCGTCTGCGGATTCTGTCCAGCACTATCCTGCTGCGCAAGGCCCGCACCCTCCGCCGCGGAGGTGGGAATTTGCACGGCCACCGCCGTCTGCGGCTTGGGCGCGCTCCATCCGCATTGCACCACTGCCGGCAGCACGAACGCTACCGCCAGCATCGATCTCAAAAGGCGCTTGACTTGAAAATCCTGAGCCCGCCCCAAACGCAAACCCTCATGCTTCCCCCGCTGACCTCTGTCGAGGAAACCAGCAAAGATACACCATGAACGTGCCTTACAGAACAGGAAACGATTGTTTTAAGGTTTTGCGAACAAAATTGAGAGGGAGGGCCGCGGCGAAAGCACAGCCAACTGGGACTAGAACAACGAGCTCTGCCTTCGGCTCGGCGAGATGCCAAAGTGTTCGTACGCCAGCTGCGTCGCCACCCGCCCGCGGGGAGTGCGGTTCAGGAATCCAATCTGCATCAGGAATGGTTCGTAGATTTCTTCGATCGCATCCGGCTCTTCGGCCAGCACTGCCGCCAGCGTATTCAAGCCCACTGGACCGCCCTGATACTTTTCGATAATCGTCAGCAGCAACTTGCGGTCGACTTCGTCGAAGCCGTATTTATCCACTTCCAGCATTTGCAGCGCCGCCTGTGCCGTCGGCAAGTCGATCTTGCCCGCGCCCCGCACCTGCGCATAGTCGCGCACCCGCCGCAGCAGACGGTTCGCAATTCGCGGCGTTCCCCGCGACCGGCTGGCAATTTCCTTCGCACCCGCGTCGTCGACCTGAACCCCTATGATCTCCGCCGACCGCTCCACGATCACCCGCAAATCTTCCGGAGTATAAAACTCCAGCCGCAGCACGATCCCAAACCGCGACCGCAGCGGCGCCGAGATCAACCCCGCTCGCGTGGTCGCGCCCACAAAGGTAAACGGTTTCACTTCCAGCGTGTGCGTGCGCGCCGAGGGCCCCTGCCCAATAATGATGTCAAGTTTGTAATCTTCCAGCGCCGAATACAGCAACTCTTCCAGCACGGGCTGCAGCCGGTGAATCTCATCGATGAACAGGACTTGCTTGTCCTGCATGTTGGTGATGATGGCCGTCAGATCGCCCTTGATCTGCAACAGCGGCGCAGCCGTCGGCTGGAAATGCACGCCCAGCTCGTTGGCAATAATATTGGCCAGCGTCGTCTTCCCCAGCCCCGGAGGCCCATACAGCAACACATGATCCATGGCCTCGCCGCGCGACCGCGCCGCCTCAATCGCCACCGCCAGATTTTCTTTAACCTTGGCCTGCCCAATAAACTCACCCAACCGCTGCGGCCGCAGCTTTAACTCAAACGAGGAATCATCCTCCACCGGCGCGGCAGATACCAGCCGCTCGGGACTGTAATTCAAGTCGGGATTGTTACGCGCGGTGGCCACTGGCCGGATATTACCACGACCTGTGTGGGGGGCGGAGTGCGGGCGCAACAATCTCACGATCCTTGACATGTGATACATTATGTGTCACATTGTCTTGATGCCATCGGTGAACATGCGCCAACTGCGCGATACGAAGAAGCTTAAAACCTGGCTGCGGGCGGGGAAGACGGTCGAGCTGCGCGAGCGGGATCGAGTCATTGCCCGCATTGTCCCGGAGAATGCACGCCCGGCCGCCGGGAATTGGCCGGATTTTGAGGCGATTGCGAAGGAGATTCTGGGTGACCGTAGGCTGTCTGGCTCCGATCTGGTAATTAGGGAGCGTGGACGTTATTGAGCATATATCTGGACACCAGCTTTCTCGTTTCGTTGTACTTAAACGACGATCACTCGCGGGAGGCACGCTCGCGAATCGCTTCGGCCCCTGCTTTGTGGTTTACGCCGCTTCATAGTGCCGAGTGGGAGCACGTCATTGGCCAGCACATTTTTCGCGGAGAGTTATCGCTATCGGAAGCGCAACGGGTGAGCGCCAAGCTGGAAGAACACCGCTCTGCCGGACGTTGGCTGTCCGTGCCAATCCCGGAGGACGCTCTTGAAGTATGCAGCAAGCTCGCTCGCGAATATGGGCCGAAGCTCTGGATGAGAACACTAGATACTCTACATGTCGCCTGCGCGCTGGAACTCAAGGCCGAACGATTCTGGACGTTCGACGAGCGGCAGGCGAAGCTGGCCAAGGCGCAGGGGATGAAGACCGCGTGAAGGTTCAGAATCAGTGGGTGAGTCGGTCAACCCTCTCTTTGATCCATCTCAATGCGGGGCCGTACTTCGTAACGATGGTGTTACCTTTACCGCACTGACCCCAGTATGTCATGTGGGGGGCGGCGATTACCGTCGGAAAGCCGTCGAGTTTCTTGTAAAGTTCGCAATTCCAGTTCGAATAGCCCGAAGGATACCGTTCGATTGGCGTTTCCAGATTCATTAGCTCGAAGCGCCGAAGAACGGAAATTACCCCGGCGGTTGTAATTAGTACACGAGCTTGGGTCTTTTCCAGTAAGAACTTGTGAATTTGCCAACAGCAATCGACCTCCTCCCTCGTCGGATGTAAGTGATGTTGGCGACGCGTCTGAAAAAACAGGAAATTCGCAACCAGTGCATCGTCGTGCCCTATGAACTGCAAAAGGCTTCGAATTCCGCGCTGGTAGGGGGCCTCTCCCTTCAGATAGCGATCGGAGTATTTCTCCTCCCCGGTTACAGTATTCCTTTCTCTGCGTCGTTTCGGCCAGCTCTGCTCGTTGATCAGAGACATCTGCCTGGGAACTTCTCAATCGCTTCGAGAATTGTCCAGTGGGTTTCATCTTTAATGCAAGGATCCTGACCGGGATTGTAGCCCCAGTACATTACGCGATTGTCAGGCCGAAGAGTCGCGGCCGGGCTGTAAACGAGCAAGCCAACGCAGTCCAGATATGGCTTCATTACTCGCTCCGATAGGGCGACAAACTCGCTAGCTATTGCGTTCGGCGTTGTCCTCACTCTTCCTCTTCCTTCACCTCACCCCGCGCCGCCTTGGCCTTCTCAACAATCTTCTCCTGCAGCGCCGCCGGCACGGTGTCGTAGTGGTGCATTTCCATGTTGAAGCTGCCGCGCCCTTGCGTCATTGACGTGAGGTCCACACCATAAGTCAGCATCTCGGCCATGGGCACCTCGGCCTTCACAATGGTATTGCCGCCCTTGTTGTCCATGCCCTGGATGCGTCCCCGCCGGCTGTTCAAATCGCCCATGATCGACCCCGCAAAATCGTCCGGCACCGTGATCTCGACCGACATGACCGGCTCCAGTAGAGTTGGCTTCGCCTGTTCCATCGCCTTTCTGAAGGCGATGCGCCCCGCCATCTGGAACGACATATCGTTCGAATCCACATCGTGATAAGACCCGTCATAAAGAATCACGCGGAAATCCACCACCGGAAACCCCGCCAGATACCCGCGCCCCGCCGCATCCTTGATCCCCTTTTCAATCGCCGGAATATAGTTCTTTGGAATCGCCCCGCCGAAAATATCATTTACAAACTCAAACTGTCCGCCCCGCGGCATCGGTTCCATTTTGATCTTGCAGTCGCCGTACTGCCCGTGACCGCCGGTCTGTTTCTTGTGGCGCCCCTGCACGTCAGCTTTGCCGCGGATCGTCTCCCGGTAAGGCACCTTGGGCGCTTTCAAAACTACTTCCGTGTGATACCGCTTCTTCAGCTTCGCCACCACCACTTCGATATGCTGCTGTCCCGTGCCCGCAATCAGAAATTCCTGTGTCTGCGCGTCCCGGAAGAATCGCAGCATGGCATCTTCTTCCATCAGTTTGTGGATCCCCGGCCCCAGCTTGTCTTCGTCCGCGCGGCTCTTCGGCTCGATGGCAAACGTAATCGCCGGCTCCGGCAGCTTCACTCGCGGATACAGTATTGGCGCAGCCTTGTCGCCCAGCGTGTCGCCCGTCAGCGTGTCTTTCAATTTCGCCACCGCGCCAATATCTCCCGCATGCAACTCCGTCACCGGAACCGCAGTTTTCCCTTGCATGATGGAAACATGCGACAGCTTCTCGCTCGATCCGCGCGAAAAATTCTGCACCGTCGCTTCATTCTTCAGTACGCCAGAGAAAACTTTGAAGTACGAAATCCTTCCCGCAAACGCATCCGACACCGTCTTGAACACATACAGCGACATCGGTTCCGCGTCGGTCTCATGCCGCTTCGGCGCGTCTCCGTTGCCCGAGCCTGCCGGTTCGCCCTGCACCCACTCATGTTCGGATGGCGCTGGCGTGTAATCGACAATAAAATCCATCACCCGGTCGGCCCCGATGTTTCCCAGCCCCGAAGCAAACACCACCGGGAAAAGTCTGTCCTCGCGAATCGCATTGTGCAGCGCGGGGATCAGGTCTTCCTCCGCAAGCGTCCCTGCTTCGAAGAACTTCTCCATCAGCTTGTCATCGCCCTCGGCCACCAGTTCCACCAACTGCTCGTGCGATTCCTGCACCTGCGCCCGCATGTTGGCCGGGATCTCCGCCTCTTTTCCCTTGCCGTTTCCGCCCAACTCGTACGTGTAGGCCTTCATGCGCACCAAGTCCACCACTCCAGTCAAATTCTTCTCGCTCCCGATCGGCAGCTCGATCGGAATCACATTCCTCCCGAATGCATTGATCAAACTCTCCAGCACGCGCTCCGCATTCGCCCGGTCGCGGTCCATGCGGTTCACCACAATCAGCCGCGGCGTCTTGTATTCCTCGCAATCGTTCCACACCCGCTGCGTTACCACTTCCACGCCCGCCACTCCGTCCACCACCACAATGGCCGCATCCACCACCGGCAGCACCATCCGGGCTTCGTGGACAAACATATTGAACCCCGGCGTATCGATCACATTGATTTTCGTCTTGCCCCACTCCACATACGCCGCCGTCGCCGCAATCGACATCTTGCGGGCGATCTCTTCTTCGTCATAATCGGTAGTCGCCGATCCGTCATCCACGCGCCCCAGCCGCGGCGTTGCCCCTGCGGTGTAAAGCATGGCCGAGAGCAGCGAGGTTTTCCCCGCATGCCCGTGCCCCACAATCGCAACATTACGAATATTTTCTCCGGTATAAACTTTCACGACTAGGCTCCTTCGCCGGCGTGGAAACAGAGACGGCCCCGTAGAGGATAAGTGCAGTAGACAGGCCAGCCCAACATCACCCGCCAAAACCTAGGATGCTACCACGCGGGAAGCAGCCGCCTCAACTGGGGGAGTGTAGATGCTCCAAGATAATGTCACCCCCTAACTGCAACGAGACTCTGTCACCCTCTCAGGGATGGTGACGATGAGTCAGAAAGAGCT
>CZKJ01000015.1_pt1 | contig 33589 bp, 31 predicted proteins | sample 1122331 | NCBI WGS metagenome assembly CZKJ01 (sample SAMEA3539301, study PRJEB10725) | soil metagenome | biome: tundra; feature: field; material: soil | place: USA | collected 2010-05 | depth 0.15 m
CACAATGAGGAGTTCGACTACGCTGCCATCTCCGCGCCCGCGGACGGCGTGATCGTCATGAACTACGACGAGCACTATCCCGGTGCCGCAGCGGGCCCGGTCGCCTCGCAGGACTGGTTCGTCGACAATCTCAAGTTCGCCGTGAACGTGATTCCCCGGGAAAAGTTGATCTGCGCCATCGCCAACTACGGCTATGACTGGGTGCTCAAACCGAAGAAGGGCAAGCTTCCGGCGGATGCGCGAGACAGTTCGGTAAGCGTGCAGGAAGCCTGGCTGGCGGCGCGCGATTCGGACGAGGATATCACCTTTGATGACGACGCGCTGAATCCGCACTTCAGTTATCTGGATGAACGCAGTCTGCGGCACGACGTCTGGTTTCTCGATGCGGTCACCGCGCTGAACCACATGCGGGCCGCGCAGACGCTTGGCATCCAGACTTTCGCATTGTGGCGACTGGGTGGTGAGGATCGTTCCCTGTGGCGGGTTTGGGACGTTCCTGGCGATGCCGGCGCCGCTGACAAATTGCGCGACGTGCCTCCCGGCCAGGATGTCGACATGGAAGGCCAGGGGGAAATCCTTCGTATCGAAGACCGCCCGACTCATGGCACTCGCGACCTTACGATCGACGCAAAGACAAAACTGATCACGGACGAAAATTTCCAGTCTCTGCCAGAACCCTTTCGGGTAGCGCGTTACGGTTACAGCCCCAACCAGGTTGTACTCACCTTCGACGATGGTCCCGATCCTGAATGGACGCCAAAGATTCTCGATGTGCTCAAGCGCGAGCAAGCTCCGGCCACGTTTTTCCTGATCGGCATCCAGACGGATAATTTTTCGGGCCTGGCGAAGCGCATTTACAACGAAGGCCACACCATCGGCAATCACACTTTCACACATCCGGACGTAAGTAATATCTCCCCAACCCACATGAAGGTGGAGTTGAATCTCACGGAAAGGCTTTTCGCCAGCTTAATGGGGATTCGGGCGAAGCTATTGCGTCCCCCTTATGCGATTGATGAGGAACCCGACACTGCCGACCAGGTGAAGCCGCTGGAGTTCGCGCAAGACATGGGCTATATCACTGTGGGCAACCGCATCGATCCCAACGATTGGAGCGACAAGCCGCGGCGGCATACAGCGGAGGAAATCTCCTCCTACGTTTTGGCGCACCTGCCGCCTTGCGGGCCGAACGACCTGCGCTGCGGCAACATCGTGCTGCTGCATGATGGCGGCGGGAATCGTGCTGAAACAGTTCGGGCCCTTCCCATGATCATCGATGGCATTCGTGCGCGCGGGTACGCGGTGGTCCCTGTGTTTCAGTTATTCGGCAAGACGCGGGCCGACGTGATGGCCCCTTTGAGCACGGGAGAACGATGGGCTGCACGTCTTGATGGGCTGGGCTTCTGGCTCTTCGAGGCCGGTATCGTTTCGATCACGTGGATATTTTTCGTGGGCGACTTGCTCATGACCGGACGGCTGCTTTTCATCGGGACAGCCGCCGTCTACGACCGGCTGCATGAGAAGATTTTCGGCAGGCCGGCGCAGGTCGAGTCCTATAGGCCGAAAGTGGCGGTTCTTATCCCGGCCTACAACGAAGAAAAAGTTATCGTGCGAACAATACGCGCCGCACTCAACTCCGATTATCCTAATCTGCGCGTGATCGTGATCGACGATGGGTCCAAGGATCGAACTCTTGAAGTGGCGCGTGCCGCCTTCGTGGCGGAGGAAGACGCTGGGCAAGTTCTCATCCTGACGAGGCCAAACGCCGGCAAAGCCGAGGCTCTCAACTATGGTATCGAACATATTCAGGGTGCGGAACTTTTCGTGGGCATTGATGCTGACACGATTATCGCTGGAGATGCCATCTCGCGACTGGTGCCGCATTTTATCAATCCGAAAGTCGGGGCCATCGCGGGCAACGCCAAAGTTGGCAATCGCGTGAACTTGTGGACGCGCTGGCAGGCGTTGGAATACATCACCAGCCAGAATTTCGAACGCCGCGCTCTGGACGTTCTTGGCGCGGTCAGCGTGGTTCCAGGGGCCATCGGAGCCTGGCGCGTCTCCGCCGTGCGCGAGGCGGGATGCTACCAGATCGATACCGTCGCCGAGGATGCCGATCTCACGATGGCGCTGTTGCGCCGCGGCTACCGAGTGGAATATGAAGACATGGCTTTGGCTTACACCGAGGCGCCCACCAACGCGAACGGCCTGATGCGCCAGCGTTTTCGCTGGTCATTCGGAATTCTGCAGGCCGTCTACAAACACAGTGGAGTGTTCGCCCGCAAAGGGGCGTTGGGCTTTGTCGCTCTGCCGAATATCGTCATCTTCCAGATCCTGTTACCGCTGGTATCGCCGCTTATCGACATCATGTTCGCCTTCGGCTCCATCTGGTATTTCGTCCAGAAACACTTTCATCCGGATTCCACGGACCCAGCCAGCTTTCACAAACTGGTCGCGTTCTTCTTCGCGTTCCTGGTGATCGACTTCCTGGCATCGGCCTTGGCGTTCGCCCTCGAACGCCGCCGCCCAGATGATAAAGAAGACGTCTGGCTGTTGAGCCAGGTGTGGCTGCAGCGCTTCGCTTACCGGCAGTTGTTCTCGGTCGTCTTGTTTAGGACACTGAAGCGCGCGCTCGAAGGCAGGAAATTTGCATGGGATAAGTTAGAGCGGACAGCAGCGGTGAAGTATGTGCCATCGGAGAATCGGGATCGGGTGAATGTGCCGTAGGCTACTTGCGGCATGCGATTGTCACCTCATTGGAATATCAACTGCGCGAACTCCGCGAGATTCCGCCGCCATACCATCCAAGTGTGCATCCCGGGCGTTTCGATGTCCGCATGTTGTACGCCCTTATTCTTCAGCCATTCCCGCAGATTGCGGTTGATCGTAATCAGATGATCCTCGGCGCCACATGCAATCCACAGCAGATGTAGTTGCTGATTTGCTTTTGCATCGAGAGAAGGAAAATCCTTCTCAAAATCGTCGGGAATACCGCCCGAGCTGAAAGCACCGATCCAGGAAAACTTGTCGAGATGGTTCAGGCCCGTAAGCAGAGATTCCGAGCCGCCCATGGAGAGTCCGGCAATGGCGCGCGCATTACGGTCTTTTGCGATCCGGTATTCGCTCTCGACTTGCGGCATCACCTCCGTGAGCAGCGCTTCGCTGAACTTCCTGAAGTTGGTGTCGCGCAACTCGGTGTGACTCCATGCGCCCCAGGCCAGCCGAACAAAATCCATGGTGCCGTAGCCCAGCGGCATCACCACAATCATCGGCTTGGCTTTGCCTTGCGCGATCAGATTGTCGAGAATCACGTTCGCGCAGCCGACGGCGGACCATCCACTGGCATCGTCACTGAATCCGTGCAGGAGATACAGCACGGGATATTTCCGCTGGCCCGAGCCCTCATACCCTGGCGGCGTGTAAACGTAGTAATCGCGCTCATCCTCAGCCACAAAGGACTTATAGAAGTGATGATGAATCTCGCCGTGTGGAACATCGTTCAACTCCCAGGGCAGCGACGGCGGCCCCGGAACATGCACCGCATTCTCGGTAGCCAGCAGATTCGGCTTTAGGAGCGGGTTTGAGGGATCGATCAGACGCACGCCATCGGCGACAAACGAATAACCGTAGTAGTCGGGTGGGAGCGGAGATGTGGTCAGGTTCCAGACTCCTTCGTCGTCTTTCTGCATGACTTGCGGATCCGCGCCCTCGCGCGCAAGTTTCACTTCTTTTGCATTGGGCGCGCGCAAGCGGAAAGTTACACTTCCGTCGGAATGGACCGCGGGAGAAACCAGTGGGACTGGGGGCGCCGCAGGCGGCGAGGGTTTATTTTGTTGAGCTGTGCCGAACTCCGCGAGGACGAGCAGCAGCGCAAACACGGGGAGGAAAGCTGAAGAAACTCGCATTACATTCTCCGCAACAGGCGCGTGCAATCGGAGTGCTACCGATTCTTTTCAGCCACTTCCAACCGTGTCTCCGCTTTATGCAGCGCGTTCAGTGAGCGCTCTACGTCAACACTGATGTCGCCGCTGCTTAGCCGCTGCTCGGCGCGGGCTTTAGCTTTGCGGGCGCGTTCCACGTCGATCTCGGAAGGACGCTCGGCGGTCTCGGCAAGAATCGTCACTTTATCCGGTAACACTTCCGCGAATCCCCAGGCCACGGCGAGTTTTTGCTCCTCCCCACCGTCGCGGTACGTGATTTCGCCCACCGCCAATTCGGTGATCAACGGCGCATGTCCGGGCAGGACACCCAGATACCCGTTCTTACCAGGAATCTGGACTTCCGACGCCGCCGTATCCACCACCTTCTTTTCCGGCGTGACGATCTCGAGTTGGAAAGTATCTGGCATAAACCAGCTATCAGCTATCAGCCTCCAGCTATCGGTCAATCCCATCTCCGGTACGCGCACGCCGATGGCTGATAGCTGTCCTACGCTGCTGCCTTCATCTTCTCTGCCGCTTGCAGCACTTCCTCAATTGGTCCCTTCATGTAAAACGCCTGCTCGGGGATGTCGTCGTACTTGCCATCGACAATCGCTTTGAAGCCCTTCACTGTGTCGGCAATCTTGACGTAACGTCCCGGAGCGCCCGTGAATTGCTCCGCCACATGGAACGGTTGCGACAAGAACTTCTGAATTTTCCGCGCGCGCGCCACAGTGAGCTTTTGGTCCTCGCTCAACTCGTCGATACCGAGAATCGCAATGATGTCCTGCAGATCTTTGTAAGTCTGCAGCGTTTTCTTCACCCGTTGCGCCACGTCGTAATGTTCCTGGCCGACGATGCGCGCATCGAGAATGCGCGAGGTCGAAGCGAGAGGATCGACCGCGGGATAAATCCCGATCTCGGTCAATGCGCGAGAGAGAACGGTGGTCGCGTCGAGGTGCGCGAACGTGGTCGCTGGCGCGGGATCGGTCAAGTCGTCGGCAGGCACGTAGATCGCCTGCACCGAGGTGACCGAACCTTTCTTGGTCGACGTAATGCGCTCCTGCAATTCGCCCATTTCCGTAGCCAGGTTCGGTTGATAGCCTACGGCGCTGGGCATGCGGCCCAGCAATGCCGACACTTCCGAACCCGCCTGCGTGAAACGGAAAATGTTGTCGATGAAGAGCAAGGTGTCCGCGCCCTCGGCATCGCGGAAATATTCCGCGACCGTCAATCCCGTCAAAGCGACGCGCAAGCGCGCGCCGGGAGGTTCCGTCATCTGTCCGTAAATCAGCGCGGCCTTGGAGTGCGCCGGATCGCCCGGCTTGATCACGCCCGATTCCGTCATTTCTAGCCAGAGGTCGTTGCCTTCGCGTGTGCGCTCGCCCACGCCGGCAAACACGGAGTAGCCGCCGTGCTGTTTAGCGACGTTATTGATTAACTCCATGATGACGACGGTCTTGCCCACACCCGCGCCGCCGAACAAGCCGATCTTGCCGCCCTTCAAGAACGGTTGAATGAGATCGACGACCTTCACTCCGGTCTCGAACATTTCCGCGGTCGTCGCCTGCTCGTCGAACGCCGGAGCCAGGCGGTGAATCGGCATTCGCTCTTTGTACTCGACCGGGCCCAGTTGATCCACAGGCTCGCCAATCACATTCATGACGCGTCCGAGGGTGCCCCGGCCCACGGGAACGGTGATCGGTCCATCCTGGTCGATGGCTTTCATGCCGCGCACCATACCGTCGGTAGCCGACATCGCGATACAGCGCACGCGTCCTTCGCCGAGATGCTGCTGCACCTCGAGAATCACGTTGATGGGGGTCGGGACGGTAAATCCGTCGCTCACTACTCTCACCGCCTCATAAATTGGCGGCAGATGGCCTTCGTGAAATTGCACGTCTACCGCAGGGCCCGCAATTTGAACCACATGTCCAATGTTTTCTGGCATAAAATTCAGCTTCTAGCTGCTAGCTCCTAGCTCGGTCATACAGCTTTCTACCGCGCCCTCGCCCAACCAGGTATCGAGTTCCAAATTCACAAATCTGTTTTGCCAGAAGCTAGTAGCTAGAAGCTAGAAGCTTCCTACATTGCGGCCGCGCCGCTCACGATCTCGATGATCTCTTTTGTGATTTTTGCCTGCCGCGCCCGGTTCATGACCAGCGTCAGCGAGTCGATCATGTCGGTGGCGTTGCTGGTGGCGGAGTCCATGGCTGTCATGCGGGCGGCGTGCTCGGCCGCCACCGACTCCAGCAACGCACGGAAAATCTGGATGGCCACATACTTCGGAAGCAATGACCGGAATAATTCCTCCGGCGACTGCTCATAGATGTAATCGACATCCGCAGTGGCAAACTGCTCCGCGACTTTTTCAGCGGGACTCTCGCCGCGCATGCCCACTCCAGCGCTAATCGCGGCTTCCTTGGCTTTTTTCTTTTCTTCTTCCGTCATCTCCTCGGCCAGGCGCACCGCCTGTTCGCCAATTTGCTCGATGGGAAGAATCTGCTCCACGATGAGCCGCTGCGCGATCACAGATTTGAATTCGTTGAAGACCAGATAAACGGAGTCGATCTCTTCGCGCTCGTAGCGCTCAATCACGGTCTCCGCTAAGGTCCGCGCCTGTGCAAATTCCAGTTTGCCGAGAACGCCAACGTGCTCTCCCGCAATCTGTATGGCTCCGGCTCGCTCCCCGGCCACGGCTCGCGTTTCCATCAATTCCTCGGTCTCAGCCAGGCTGCGCGTTTGAACCGACGCGGCAGGATAGCGCCTCCGCAAGAAATCGCGCCCTTTGCGGCCAATTGCCTCTATGTCGACGTTCTTCCCAACTTTAGACTCGAGAAACCGGCTGGCCGCCTTGGTGACGTTGGCACTGAAAGCACCTGCCAGCCCTTTATCGCCAGTGACAACGATCAGCAGAATATTTTTCTCTTCCCGTTGCGCCAACAATGGATGCTTCGCCTCACCCGTCTCGGGATCGTAAATCTCCGCCCGCGTCACCAGCGACTTCAGCACATTGGTCAGCATCTGCGCATAAGGACGCGCCGCCATGGTGCGATCCTGGGCCCGGCGCAGCTTTGCGGCCGAGACCACTTTCATGGCCTTGGTGATCTGCCGCGTGTTCACCACGCTGCGGATACGCCGTCGAATGTCGAGAATGTTTGCCATGGAAACCCAGTTCTCAGTTCTCAGTTGCCAGTTCTCAGTTAAAATCCCCCGGCTCTGAGCTCTTTCTGAGAACCGAGAACTGAGAACTATTATTTCGCTACCGCTTCTCGCTCCGCCACAAACTGTTGCTTCGCCTGCTTGATCACATCGGTCAACTGCGCTTTCAAGCCGTCATCGAGGATCTTCTTCTCCATGATGGTGCGCAGCAAGCCACCCTGGGTCGCGTCGACGTACTTGTAAAGCTCCTTCTCGAAGTCGCGAACTTGATTCACCGGCAGATCGTCGAGGAATCCTCCGGTGCCCGCGAAGATGATCAGAATCTGCTTGGAAAACGGCAGAGGAGAAAATTGATTCTGCTTCAACAGTTCGACCAAGCGCTGGCCGCGATTGAGCTGTGCCTGCGTGGCTTTGTCGAGATCGCTGCCGAACTGCGCAAACGCGGCCAGTTCGCGGTATTGCGCGAGTTCCAGCTTCAGCGTTCCAGCCACCTGCCGCATGGCCTTAATCTGCGCGCTGCCGCCCACGCGGCTTACCGACAGACCCACGTTCACTGCCGGGCGGACGCCCTGGTTGAACAGATCCGTTTCCAGATAAATCTGACCGTCGGTAATCGAAATTACATTGGTCGGAATGTATGCGGAAACGTCGCCGGCCTGCGTCTCAATGATGGGGAGCGCGGTCAGCGATCCTCCGCCATTCTTGTCGCTCAACTTGGCGGAGCGTTCCAGGAGCCGCGAATGAAGATAAAATACGTCTCCAGGATATGCCTCGCGTCCCGGCGGCCGCCGCAGCAACAGCGAGATTTCACGGTACGAAGCTGCGTGCTTCGACAGATCGTCATAGATGACCAGCGCGTGCCGCTTGGTGTCGCGGAAATATTCGCCGAGGGCTGTCGCCGCATACGGCGAAATGTACTGCATGGGCGCGGGTTCCGAGGCCGACGCCGCCACCACGATGGTGTACTCCATCGCACCCGCGTCTTCCAGAATCTTCACCACTTGTGCGATCGAGGACCGCTTCTGCCCGATCGCATTGTAGATGCAGATCAGGTCATTGCCCTTGCTGTTGATGATGGTATCGAGGGCGACGGCGGTCTTTCCGGTCTGACGGTCGCCGATGATGAGTTCGCGCTGACCGCGGCCAATCGGAATCATGCTGTCGATCGCCTTCAGTCCAGTAGCCATGGGCTCGCGCACAGGCTGGCGGTCAATCACGCCGGGAGCCAGACGCTCCAGAGCGATGAACTGATCGCTGGCGATGGGGCCCTTGTCGTCGATGGGCCGCCCGAGCGAGTCGACCACGCGCCCAATTATTGCGTCACCCACGGGCACGCTCATGATGCGCCCGGTGCGCTTTACTTCGTCGCCTTCTTTGATCTCGGTATATTCGCCGAGCAGCACAACGCCTACCTGGTCTTCTTCCAGGTTCATGGCGATGCCGGCCACGTCGTGCGGGAAGGAAAGAAGTTCGCCGGCCATGACTTTGTCCAGTCCATACACGCGCGCAATACCATCGCCCAGCGTGATGACGGTGCCGGTTTCGTCCACGGAGATCTTCGACTCGTAGTTCTCGATCTGCTCGCGGATCAGTTTTGTAATTTCGTCTGCCTTGATCTGTGCCATAGAATCAGCTCGTAAACCCTAGCTTCTAGCTGCGGCTTCTAGCTAACCAAGCTAGCGGCTAAACGCTAATAGCTTCCTTCATTCTTTCCAACTGCCCTTTTACCGAACCGTCGTAAATCGTGCTGCCCACGCGAACCACTGCACCACCCAGAAGGGACGCATCCTGCCCGTAGTGCGCGCGGACTTTCTTGCCCGTCAACTTTTCGACCTGCGATTCGAATTCGCGTTTTTCCGCGTCCCCGAGTTCACGGGCACTGGTGATGTTGGCTTCGGCGAAGCCCAGGCGCGCGTCGAGTTCTTTCTCCAGTTGCCGAATGACGGGCTCGAGAAAATGCACGCGCCGGTGATCGATCAGGACGGCAACCAGGTTCCGCACTTGCTTTGAAATGCCATCCCGCGCAGCGATTGCGTCCAGCACGCGGCGCTTCTGGTCGGCGGGAATCGCGGGATTCTCCCACACTCGCCGCAGCTGTGAACTCTCTTTCAGCAGGCTGGCAATGGCGCGCAGCTCGGAAATGGCGCGATTCACGTCGAGATGCGCCCCGAGAGCCACGTCCGCGAAAGCCCGGGCATACGTGCTGGCGACCGATGCCATCCTCTATTGCCTGCCCTTTCCCGGTGCATCGGCTGAACTCCCGGAAGTCGCGCCCAGCTGGCCGGCAAAATTCCGCACCAGCGACTGATCGGTGGCTGCGTCCACGTGAATCTGCTTCTGCGCAAGGCCGACGGCCAGATCCGCCGCGTATGCCGTGAGTTCGCGCCGCGCAGCTTTGGCTGCAGCCGCGATTTCCTGCTGCGCCGATTCCAACATCTTGCGCGCATCTTCCTGAGCCGCCGCCTGGATGCGTGCTTCCTCTGCCGCAGCTTCTTTTTCTGCAGCGTCGCGCATCATGCCAATTTCGACGTCGAGCTTCATCAGGCGCGATTCGATCTCAGCCAGTTTCCGCCGCGCTTCCTCGCTAGCTTTCTGCGCCTCCTGCATCGCTTTCTGGATCGCCGCGGTACGCGCACTGAACGCGCCCGGCAAATACTTGCGAGTGACCCAAATGACGATTCCCGCGATCACGGCAAAATTCAGCAGCACACTCAGAAGGTAAGCAGCACCAGTGCTTAAACCCGTGTGCCGTGCGATGAATTTCACCGAGGCTGATTCTCGGAACTGCGCCTTGTCGTCCTTATCTTCTCCCGCGGCTTCCCTTGTCTCATGCGACAGTTGACTTTCGACGCCCGGCTGCTTCGATGAATCATCAGACTGCTGCTGCGTCGGCGGAGAAGCGGGCTGCTTCTGGGCGCTCAGCGGTCGTGTCGCCACTGCAAAACTTATCGCCAGCAGCGCCAGCACACTTGCCCGGACGATTTTTTTCACGGAACTCATCTTCGAAATCATCAACGCCCCGCCCCGGCTGGCTCCAGCACGCGCCGCATGATCTCTGTCGCGAGAGTCTGCACCTCAGCCTGCAGACCGTCCTCGGCGGCTTCGCGATCTTTCTCAATATCCGCCCTGGCTGCCTGCACTTGCGTCTGGGCCTTGGTACGAACTTCGCTCATCGCCATTGTGCGCGCATCGAGCGCCGCTTTGCGGCGAGCCTCCTGAGCGCGGAACACCGTTGCGCGGGCCTCGCGCAGGCGTTGTTCATATTCGGACGTGCGCGCATCGGCCGCGGCAATATCAGCCCGCGACTTCTCCACCGCGCCCTCCGTCTTGCTGCGCCGCTCGGCCAGCACGCGCCGCAGCGGCTTGTGAACGATGGTGGTGTAGAGAACGTAAAGCAGCGCCAGCAGGATTACCGTCGGCACGGCTCCGAGCAGTAATTCGCCTAGTTGTCGTAGCGTCTGATCCATTGATTACGGCTGTACAGGAAAATGAGGGCTATGAAAACTGTTAAGTCTAACGTCCGAGGGAGTTTATGTCAACGCAAAGGGCCGAATTTTTGGGGATTCGGGAATGGGAAAAAAGCGATCAAAACGGGCCGAATCGACTTGTCAAAACCATACCAGCAGGCCTTGCAGAAAGTTGCAACTAATCCTTGACTTCCCGAGCAGGAGGATTAGCATGGAAGTATCACCTCCGATCCAATTCAGGATCGAATGGGCCGATAGCCAAGGAATGTCACCGCTTCTTGGTTGCCGGCCCATTTAAATTGAGGGCCGTTAGTCGTTGGCCGAAAGCCGTCAACTTAGGAATGCAAAATGAAGCAGGAACACAAGGACGCAGATCCGATACCGCATAACGAGGCAGAGTTTGTACCCAGCGCTTCACACAAGGAGCCTCCTGCCCTCCACAGCGACTTCCACCCCATAAGGATCAAGGGTGAGCCGCTTTCGGTCACGGTCCTACGGGATCGGCGCTAGCTCCTGGGTAAATCGAGCTAGCCTTGCGATAGGAACCGCCGACATGAAGAATTGGACTTCAGCGTTGTTTGTATCAGCCATGATTTGCGCAGCCCCGCCGGAGTAAATCAGCTTCTCAATCTCGCGCCTTTACCACCCACTCCCTCACCCTCCGCATCACCGACTCCGGCGCCTCCACCTCCAACTCCACCGCTCCATCCTTGTACGTCCGCGAATAAATCCGCGCCTTGGCTTCGAGCATGGCCAGCGTCTTCCCTTCTACTTGCGGGATGCGCAGGTGGATGCGGCTGATGCGGTCTTCGTCGATCATCTCGTCAATGCGTGCCAGCAGCCGATCCAGGCCTCTCCCTTCCACGGCTGAAACATAAACCGTTTTCGCGTCGTCGCGGAGGCTCTCGGCCACTTCCACGTCCAGCAGATCGACTTTGTTCATCACGCGCAGACGCGGCTTCTTTTCCGCTTCGAGTTCTTTGAGGACGATCTCAACTTGCGCATCCTGCTCGGCAGAAAGCCGGCTGCTGGCGTCGGAGACATGCAGGATCAACGAGGCCCGCTGTACTTCTTCGAGCGTGGCGCGAAACGCCGAGACCAGCGTGTGCGGCAGGCTGCGGATGAATCCCACGGTGTCTGACATCAGAATCTTGCGCTTCGAAGGCAGCACCACGCCCCGAATGGTTGGATCAAGCGTGGCGAACATGCGCGGCGAGGCCAGCACCGCGGCGCGTGTGAGCGCGTTGAACAGTGTTGACTTCCCCGCATTGGTGTATCCCACCAGCGCCACAGTTGCCACTGGAGCGGATTCCCGCCGCTGCCGCTGCTGCGCCCGGATGCGGCGCACGTTTTCCAGTTGCTGCTCTACGTGCCGGACGCGCCGCGCAATCTTCCGCCGGTCGGTTTCAAGCTGGGTTTCACCGGGACCACGCGTGCCGATGCCGCCGCCGAGTTGCGACATCTCCACGCCGCGCCCCGCGAGGCGTGGCAGCATATATTGCAACTGCGCCAGTTCGACCTGCAACTGGCCTTCCCGCGTGCGCGCATGCCGCGCAAAAATGTCGAGAATCAGCTGGGTGCGGTCGATCACGCGTCGCTTCACGATTTTTTCGATGTTGCGCTGCTGCGAAGCGGTGAGATCGTGGTCGAAGAGAAGAAGGTCGGCATTCACCGATGCGGCTGCGCCCGCGATTTCCTCCAACTTGCCGGCACCGATCAAAGTAGCGGGATCGGGCCGGTCTCGGCGCTGCAGAATTTCGCCGACAACTTTCGCGCCCGCGCTGCCGGCCAACGTGCGCAACTCGGCCAGCGATTCCTCGGCGTCGAACTCCGGAATGCTGGGCTTGTTAGTCGGTTTGCCCGAGGCGTGGGCCGGTAGTGCAGCCTTTTCGTCAGCTGTCGAGGACGCCGCATCCCGTGCGGCCTGCGCCTGGGCGGACACTTTCGCACCGCTGCGACCGCGTGTCCGCACGTCGAGACCGACCAGAAATGCGCGCTCCTGCGCGTCATTCTTGTCCGTACGCGCCGTCTCTGCGCCGAGAGCCGCGCGTCGGGAGGCTGCGGACGCACGCTCGCGAGTCTTTTTGGGATGTGACTTGCGCAATCCGAAAACGCCTTATCCTTCGGTGCCGGAAGCGCTGGCCGCCGAAGCCGACGCGGATGAGGCTGCTGCCCCGGTTGCGGACACAGCTTTCCCGTCGGAATGCGCTGCGTGTGCGCCGTGCGGCATGGTCCGGCCCATCACCACGGTTGAGATGGCGTGTTTGAAGATCAATTGCTCTTGTCCGTTGGCCTCCAGAACCACGGAATACTTGTCGAAGGAACGAATCCGGCCCGTCAACTTCACCCCACTGAGCAAGTAAATGGTAATGCTCAATCTTTCTTTGCGGGCCGTGTTGAGGAAGGAATCCTGAATGTTCTGCGCCGGCTTACTGCTCTCCATAGCCGATCTCCTTAGGTTCTTTTGAACTGCGACCTATCCAGTTGCTCCTTCGGCATTTGCCTTAGGACCAGCTCAAAACAACAGCGTTTTCCTCGCGGCCTTCCGCACAAGGAACACGGGGGGAACAACCTGCTTTCTCGCGCCCGGGTTTCCCAAGCCGCGCCGCCCAGCAGGTAGCTGCGAGTACCATACGGCGTCCTGTTGCGCTTTTCAACCGTGAACTTTGCGGAGATACGCTTTTGTACCGATGTGGAAACGTGACGGAAATGCGGCGGCTCCTTCCCAATCCGTGACACCCTTCCGTTGTGTACAATCCCCCGCGTGGGCATTCCGCCCCTGCGTCACGCACTGGGACCCTTTTACTAGGTGAAGGATTCCCGGTGAAATCTTAGGAGGCATCATGGCAAGCGCCGCTCTCGCAACTTTCTTTGGACCGCAAGTTAACTTCCCCCCCGACATCAAGACCAACATCGAGATGCTGCTGCGGTGGATTCACTTCCTCGCCGGCATTACCTGGATCGGACTGCTCTACTTCTTCAATCTGGTGAACGTCCCGTTCATGAAAGAACTGGACGCGACTACGAAGGGCAAAGTGATGCCCGCGCTCATGACGCGCGCCTTGATGTGGTTCCGCATGTCGGCGGCGCTGACCGTACTGGCCGGCTTGGCCTACTGGGGAAACATCGTGGGCGCGGACGCGCACAACGGCGGCGGCTCCGCCGGAGCGGTCATGGGAAGCTTCTTTTTGATCTGGACGATCGTCTGGGGAGTGCTCTACGCCTGCCTCATCCCCGGCAAAGGAATTTTCGACAACGGCGCGTTCGTCGGCGTGGTCTATGCCGTGGTGGTCGCGGCTGCAGGCTGGCTGTTTCTGAGCTTGAACAGCCATGGCTGGGAGAGTAATCGGCTGCTAGCGATCGGCATCGGCGGAGGCATTGGCTGGGTGATGCTGCTCAACGTCTGGGGAGTGATCTGGCGGATACAGAAGCGACTGATCCAATGGACGCGAGACAACGCCGCCAACGGTACGCCCATGCCGGAGAAGGCAAAGGCGATGGCGCGCATGTCCTTCCTGGCGTCGAGGGCGAATGCGTTCCTGTCGGTGGTGATGCTGTTCTTCATGGGCGCGGCTAGTCACTACCCGATGTTCGGGAAGTAAGGGACGGGGGTTGCTGTGTTTACCTGACAATCAGATATGAAACAACGGCCTGTGACGATTCGCCACAGGCCGTTGAAAGTTGAAGCTAGCAGCCGCTAGAAGAGGATCTTCAGCGCCACTTGAATCTGGCGCGCAGAAGTGGTTCCGTCCGGCTGAGTGTAAGTGCTGGTAATAACTCCAAACCCAGACTGCCCGATCAGATTTCCCAGTGCGGAAGCATCGGTTCCAGGATTAAGGAAGTGCGGATGGTTGAGAATGTTGTAGCCTTCGAAGCGCAATTCGGCTTTAACTCGCTCAGTTATGCTCATCCTCTTGGCGAGGGTTACGTCCCAGTCCCAGAATCCCGGCCCATACCACTGATTGCGTTCGTTGTTAGACGCCGACCCAAACGGAGGATTGGTGAAGGCGCATTGGTTGGGAATGTATTGAAAACCAGCACTAGCAGCCGGAGTCAGACCGCACCCCGCTCCAGAGCCGAACGGATCTCCGACTTGGTAGCCCCAAGCGGCAATCCCGGTTCTTTGCGTATCCTCGGTGCCGCGAACAACAAAGGGGTGGCCGGTCTGCGCTGTAAAGATGCCGTTGAGTTCGAAGCCCTCCATGATTTTGCCTACCACGCCATGGTTCAAATAGCCTTTGCCGCGTCCGATCGGCAACTCGTAAATGTAGTTGAGCACCAGAACGTGCCGCGTGTCGTTGTCGGAGTTGCCATAGCCTTGCGCCAGATCGCGGGAGTTGCGTGGGAATGTGCGCGCCCCAACCGCGGGGGTCAGAGGATCCACGGAGTTGTCGAGGGAGTGCGACCAGGTGTAAGCCGCCTGGAGTTGCAGACCGCGGCTCATGCGGTGTACGAACTTGGTTTGCAACCCGTGATAGATCGAGTTGAATTCATTGATCTGATAGTCGGGCTGTAGCAATGCGTTGTTGTTAACAGCGTTGAAAGGTAAATCGTCGATTCCCTGGCTTGGCGTCGCGCCGATGTACAGGCTGGTGCTACTCACCTCGTTGGGAGTGCAGCTAAGAGTCCCAGCTACCCCTGGGAGTGTGAAAGAGTTGGTCGGATTGCTGCAAAACGCCACCAACTGCGCCACCTTAGTGGGGTCGGGCGGGTTTCCGTCCCGCTGCCCGTAAACGTGTACGCCCATCGCCCCCACGTAGGCAACATCGATTACGTTGTTGCCTTTCACCTCCCGCTGGATATCAAAGTTCCAGTTGTTGCTGGCGGCGTTGGGAAAATGTGTGTCGAAAACCACTTCGGCTACGGCGCTTCCGTCGGGGATGGATGCCGAAACCGACTGGGTTGGGAGTTGCCCTGGAAACTCGCCCGTACCGAAGAGACCGTTCAGGGTGTCGAAAGTAAAGTTGGAAAACGTAGATTGGAAGGGTGGGTCGGAGCGTACATTACCAAACGCGTTGCCGAAAGTGCGATCATGGAAGATGCCGAAGCCGGCTCGAACAGCGGTCTTTCCGTCCTTCCACGGATCCCATGAAAACCCGACGCGCGGTTCAATATCTTTGTAATCCGGCTGATAAAGCTGGTGTCCCGAACCCGGGCCGACCACACTGAAGGTCACTGCCTGGCCGGTGGCAAAGGTACCCGGGTCCTGCAGCAAATTGGAAAGGTTACCGCTGGTTTCGTAGGGAACACTATTGTATTGGTAACGCAATCCAAGGTTCAGGGTGAAGTTCGAGCGAACTTTCCAAGTGTCTTGGCCATACCAATCGAATTCGTGCTGCTTGAAGAACTTGTCGTCCGAGGGCTGCCGCACCTGAGCCTTGTTGAAGAACTGGGCCTGGGAATCCTGAATTACGAAGCCCCAATAGGCATTTGCTCCATCCACCAGACTTCTGTCGTTGGCAATGCTCAACGGATTCCCCAGCGGATCCACCTCATTTACAATCCCGGGATTGAATCCGCTGAAGTTTGTCTCGGGATCGAGGATGATCTGGCGGCGTGAACTGAAATCATCAAAGCCACTCTCGCCAACATCACGGAAATCGAAACCGAACTTAAATGTATGGTTACGGTGAACCCAGCTAAGGCTCTCCGTGTAACTGATGGTTCCCGTTTTTCGAGCCTGGGCGTCTGATCCTCCCAGACCGCTGGCGAAGCTGCTGAACGGAAACATGCTGTAGTCCCAGCCGTTTCCGATACTGTCCACTCCCCCGGGGGCATCGAGGACGTTCGTGGTAGTTGGCGTTAGATAAAAAGCTGCATAGATATGGTTCCAGCCGAATTGAAAATTGTTGACCAGGGTATTGCTCAAGGTCGAGGTGAGCTGCGCAGCCAACCCTTCCGAGATGGCCTTCTCGGCGATCGCTCCGAATCCGGCCGGCTGCGGCAGGATATCGGAGTGGAACGGGTCGGGGTCAAAAAAGTGATTATAGCCGTAGCGCAAGCTGAGAGACTCGCGATCGGTAAAGTGATGGTCGAGCTTGACGGTCGGATTGTAAGTGCTGGTCGCCGATGAGGTGGGAAAGAACAAGTTGCCAGAAATACCGTCAGCCGAAGACGCCGCGGGCGCGATCGGATAATTCGCAAATACCTTCTGCATCGTCGCGTCTTCCGGCAAGCCGGTGGCGTTATTTATCCCTGTGGGCGTGAGGTCAATGGGAACCGTGTGTTGTGCGCCTGAAAGATCAGAGTAGGTGTAGTTAAACTGGCCGGTAAGGAATGCTGCGGTCGGCACCGTGGCCTGGCTGGTCAGGGTCGTGCGGAATCGGTCCATCTCGTCGTTAAAGAAAAAGAACGTCTTGTTCTTGATGATTGGACCGCCGACGGAAAACCCGAACTGATGGCGGATGTATGGGTTCATCGGGCCCGCGTTTGGTCCCTCGGCGGGATTAAACCAGTCCCGTGCACCTCCAAAGCCATTCCAGCGCCCGAAGTAGTAGAGGTTCCCGTGAAGCGAATTGGTGCCGCTCTTGGTGACTACGTCAATGATGGCGCCGGTATTGCGGCCATACTCGGCGTTGAAGTTGTCGGTAATGACGCGGAATTCTTCCGTCGACTCTGGATTGGCGGTCAGCACTCCACCAATTCCGCCCGGCACGGAGGTGTCGTTGTTATCGACGCCATCCAGCATGAAGTTATTATTCCGGTCGCGCGCTCCGTTGACGGAAATGCCGCCGTTGGAGCTATCGGTTTGCGATGTCCCCGGCGAGAGCAACACCAGTTGGTACGGGTTGCGCGTGATCAGCGGCAAGCTCGCCATTTCTCTTTGATCGACAAGGTTGGAGATCTGCGAGGTTTCCAGATCCACGTCCTGCATCCGGTCGGCGCGCACCGTCAATTCTTCGCTCGCCGCTCCAGGAGTGAGTTTCGGATCAACCGTGAGCGATTGCGCCACGGTCAACTCTATGCTGGGCAGGCGGTAGAGCTTGAAGCCTTCTTTTTTTACGGTGACCTCATATGGGCCCACTGGGAGATTGGTCACAGCATAAGCACCTGTAGGGCCGCTGGTTGTCTTGTGCGATTCATTCGTCGCAGTGTTCCGAACGGTGATTTCCGCTCCCTGCACGACCGCCCAACTGGCGTCTGTGACGGTTCCGGCAATCGTTCCGCTCTGGGCAAACGAAACGACGGCGGAAGACAAAACAAAGACAATGAGACTAAATCCAAAGAAGCTTCTTAGCCTGTGCATTGCTACTCCTGGCGTGAGCGACGCCAGAAGGATTCGATTCGGAATGGGACGAAAGGCGGATTCCATTGACTGTCTCCTAAGGTGGCTGGTCTCCATGAAGAGACCGGCCACTTTTTATGTCTCGTTAATTACTCAATTGCCAAAGGCAGGGGAAGGGGGTGTAACGAACAGAGGAAGCAGCTTATGTTCCAAAACGGCAGGGGCAGTAACGATCATTCTTATCAATGACATGCGGATGAAACATTTGTTAATTGTCAGGCGGCAAGCATGAGTTTGCGGACGCACTCTATGAAAAGTAGTAGCGGACGCGCGTGTCTTGGGCACGAAAAGACAGGAGGCTCTTTCGAGCCTCCCTGAAAACTACTTGGATCTAACTTCCCGTTAGAAGCTGACTTCGCCGCCAGCTGTATGGTGCGCGGGCGGCTGCTGAAGTTCTGTCGGGCATTGTCGAAGACTGCGCGATGGCGGTAAAAAAGTGGGGAGCCTGTGAAGGCTCCCCGGTTTCCTGCCAGTGCATGACCGGTCAGAAGTTGTATTTGAAGACCAACACCACCCCACGCGGGTGGTTCGTGAACACTGCCTGGGGTTTGTTGAACGTGTTGGTAGTTGGTTCCAGCATCGACAGTACGTTGCTTCCTGTGTAGCCAATAGGAGCAACGTCACTGAGGTAGCCGGGCATGTATTGAGCGTGGTTGAACAGGTTCAAGGCCTGAACCTGGAATTCGACCGACTGGCGTTCGGTAAGATTGATGCGCTTCAACGCCGTCAGGTCGAAGTTGTTTTCATGCGGAAAAGCCAGCGTGTTGCGCCGGGCATTGGGGAACGAGAACTTGCCGGCTTGATTGTAATAGGCGGTCGAACTAACCGCCTGGTAGGCGACCAGAACCGACTCGCTCCCAGCATCGCCGCAGGTACCCCCTGGGTCTACAGTAGCGAGTTGGCTGGTGCACAACGGAATATAGCCGCCGCCAGTACCCTTGACTCCGGCTGGGTTAATGAAAGTGCGGTCGCCAGCAGAATCACCGTTGCCGTTGGCGTCCACCCCACTCTGTACGGTTGCATACTCCGGCGACTGGAACGTGTAGATGGGACCTGCTTCCCAGTTGCCGGCGATATTCTTCATGAACCAACTTCCGTTCTTGAAGAAAGGCACGTCATAGAGCGCCTGCAATGTAATGCGGTGACGGCGATCAAGAGCGGAGTCGCTCCAATCACACGCGAAGCAATTCCAATCCTGTGCGCGACGCGGAGTGATGTAGGTGGAAAACACGTCCGCCGTCGAGTTGTCCATCGCGTGACTCCAAGTCCAGGCAGCCTGGAACTGCAGTCCGTTTGAAAAGCTGCGTTTGAGCGAAGTTTGCAAGCCGTTGTACCTGGAGGCACCGTAAGGCATGAACGCCACAACGCTGCTGAAGTTGAAGCCGGCGTTGTCGTAAACCGGTACGTAGCTGGAATTGCCGTTGATCGCTGCGTAGTTGTTGGTCAACGCATCCACCGTACCCTGCGATGGGGCGGTGAAGAAGTAGGGTAGGTTGTCGGTGGCGGTGGTCTTAGCCTGCCGGTTTATACGATCCTGAACCGGTAGATGGATTCCGCGGGTTCCGACATAACGCGCTTCGACCGTGTACTTGTTGGCGAAGATATGCTGAATGCCCAATGTGTACGTCTCCGAGTAGGGCAGTTTCTGATTCGGGATGTACCCCGAGGTCGATTGCCGCGCGGCAACTGGGTCCGTGATGGGCGGGATCGTGGCTGCGAATGGTAAACCACCACCAGCAAGGAAACCGATACCCCCGACGTTCGTCGGGTCTTGCCAGAAGCAAGTTGCCGTCATCTGGTCGAACGGGGTACCGGGTGCGGAATCGCAGGTCTGCTGCACCTGAGGAGGCGCCGAGAGCAATCCCAGGTTGTCATACAGCACATCCTGAGCCATGGAGAACCCGCCGCGAACGGAGGTGGTGCCTGTGGTGCCCGGAGACCAGGCAAAACCAATGCGAGGCAGGAAATTCGTCTTTTGCGCCGTCGGTGCGCTAAAGGTCAGCACACCGGGGACGTTGGAAATCGCGTTCTGCACCTGCCATTGCTTTTCCGAGAGCGGAACCTGGGTGAACTCATAGCGCAGGCCCAAGTTGATGGTAAAGTTCTTTGCGATGTGCCAATCGTCGTTGCCAAAACCGTAGAACATGTTCTGATTGCCGTAGTAGGTTTGGGCTCCGACGGAGCGCTCGCCGAAGTAATCAGGAACCTGGTCGCTGAAATAGGTACTGAAGTATAAGTACTCGTAATCGCCGCGCTTGCGTTGCGTGAAGCCCTGCGGAGCGATATATTCGCGATATTCGGAGCCGAACTTGAAGTTGTGGCGTCCCCTCACCCAGCTAATGTTATCCACCAGTTGGTAGAAGTTCTGATAGCCGAACTGGGGAGCATTTCCATCCGGCCCGAGCTGGACTCCGTTGCTCTCGCCGATTCCGATGGCGAGGTTGGGATAGGTGCCGAGCCCCGGAAACGAAAAGTTGCCGGAAGGCGTTTGATTCGAGTAGCGGTTGAAGCCGAGACGGACCTCATTATTCAGGTTCGGCGTAAAGTTATGATATTCGCTCAAGGTGAATATGCCGAAACGAGAAGGAGAGATCGTCCAGAAGGCCGGAATCTGGCCATTGAAGTCGATGGCGTTATATTTCTCATACGCGTAGCGGCCGCGGACCTGATCTTTCTGCGAAATATCCCAGTCCATCGAGCTAATCGAGGTCAGCGTGTTGTTGTAGTTGGCGCCCGAGTAGCCGATATCGCCAATCGCCACCGAGCCTGGGCCGCCTATACCATCCCCATACCCGACCGCCCAAGCGGGGCAGTTAAGGTCTCCAAAAGGAAGGGGGGCTTGAGCCAGAGCCGTGCCCGCAGCTTGCTGGAACTGCGCAAGATTCGTGGCACTTGTGCCCGCGGTCGTAGTTATCACCGCGTACCCGGCAGCCGTCGGACCGCATCCGGTTGAGGAGGTCACGTTGCCGACCGGGTTGTACTCAAAGTCGGTGAAGAAGAATAATTTATTCTTGAAGATCGGTCCGCCAATCTGGCCGCCGAAACGATTGTTGTCGTAGCGCGTATTGAAGGGCTTCAGTCCCTGGCTGACCTGCGAAAGAGCAGTCTGGGAATCCTGGGCGTTCAGATTGCGGTTCTGGAAGTATTCAAAAAGACGTCCGTGAAATGTGTTGGCGCCGCTTTTAATCGTCTGATTGAACTGGCCGCCTGAGGAGTGGCCGAACTCGGGCGAGAACTGATTCTGCAGCACCGTAAACTGGTCAACCGCGTCGTTGGGGATCTGGAGCAGTGGGCCGGTCACGCTCTTGCTGTTGTTGTCCACGCCCTCAACGGTGAAGTTATTATTGCGTGGCCGCTGGCCGGAAATTGACGGGCCGGAGCCGACGCCAATTCCGCCGCTGGTTGCCACACCGGCATCCAACAGAGACAGGTTGATAACGCCGCTGCCGACAGAGACTGTGGGAAGATCCTGAATCAACCTGGATTCATATGTATTTTGCAGTTGCGAGGTGGTGGTGTCGATGGTCGGGGGCGTTCCGGAGACCTCGATGGTCTCGGTGGTGGCGCCAGGAGACAGCGTCAAATTGCGCGTGCCCGTCATGTTCAACTGCACTTCAACTTGCTCACTGATGGTCTTGAACCCGGTCATTTTGGCTGAGATTCTGTAAGTACCGATCAACAGGTGATCTAACCGATATTCACCGGAATCGTTGGTCTTGGTGACAGCCACAACGTTGGTGGCGACGTTGGTCGCGGTGACATCCGCACCCGCTACGGCAGCGCCTTGCGAATCGAGTACCGTGCCGACCACATTACCGTCAATGGCTTGGCCGTAGGCCAGGCCGGTGCTGACTGCGAGCAGCGCAAACAATGCGAAAACAAAACCTGCGAGCTTAAAGCTCGATGCAAGTTGTTTCATGGTGATTCTCCTGAACCGCGTTAATATTGAAGAGAACCTGGGAAAGTTCCCTGCCCGCCCTGCGGGCTCTTGTCGCGGCGCCAATCTGACAGACAAATAGGATTGCGTACTGCGCCCCGAGCAAGTACCGTTGTGCAACTAACGCTCCAAAACAGGAACAGGGAAACAGCCTTTGTTTTCAGCGGTTTGTTATGTCTAGCATGATCCTGTCTCCCCAAAAACTGAATGGCTGGGGAGTCAAATCTATTAATTTTGGTATAGGGCAACCTCTTGTCATGTTTATGAATCGCGCGCCGAAAGCCCTGCGACAGGCAGAATCAAACACTGAGTCGGGGTGGTTGCGCTCCCTGCTACAATCGGCCTTTCCATGACTCAGTCTTTCACCAAGCCCGAATCGCCGAAGCCTTACCTGGGCGGTGAGCCCGCGGCGGACGCGAAGCCACTTGACTCTGTCCCCATGCTCGACCTGCAGCGGCAGTATTTGAAGATTCGCTCGGAGGTGCTGGCTGCAATTGAGGGCGTTTGCGAATCGCAGCATTACATTCTCGGGACCGAGGTCGAAGGGCTCGAACGCGAAGTGGCGGATTTCTGCGGGGCCCGCGCCGCCGTCGGCTGCGCCTCCGGCACCGACGCATTGTGGCTGGCTCTCGTTGCCGCGGGAGTGCAGCCTGGGGATCAGGTGCTCACCACCCCGTTCAGCTTTTTCGCCTCGGCCAGCGCGATCGTGCGCGCCGGTGCACGCCCGGTGTTCGCCGATATCGATCCGCTGACATTCAATCTCGATCCCGCTCAAGTCGAATCTTTTCTACGCGGCAGCCAACATGACCAACTCCGCGTCCTACTCCCGGTTCATCTCTACGGCCAGTGTGCCGACATGGATCGCCTGCAGCATCTGGCCGGCGAATTTCATCTGTCTGTGATCGAAGATGCTGCGCAAGCGATCGGGGCGCGTTGGGGAAGCGAGCCGGATCAAGCTCGCAGCGCAGGGTCCATGGGCATCTCCACGGCGTTCAGCTTCTATCCGACTAAGAATCTCAGCGCCTATGGTGACGCTGGTTTGGTCACCACCAACAATGCGGAGATGGCGGCCCACATGCGCCGCTTGCGGAATCACGGCAGCCCGCGCCGCTACATCCACGAAGAATTCGGATGGAACAGCCGTCTCGACGCCATTCAGGCCGCCATCCTGCGCGTGAAGTTGAAGTACCTCGAAGGATGGAACGACGCCCGCCGCCAGCGCGCCGCGCGATACGATCAACTCTTCGCCGCTGCCGGATTGACCTCAGCGGGAGAACAGGCTGCAGGCGTGCGAACTGAGAATGCCGCGCCCATTCAACCGCCGCATACTTCCGCGCAGGCCCACCACGTTTTTCATCAGTACGTCGTCCGCGCCTACCGCCGCGACGAACTGCGCGAGTTCCTCGCCGCGCGCAAGATCGGGACGGAGATTTATTATCCTAAGCCGCTGCACCTCCAACCCTGTTTTACTTACCTCGGATACCTGGAAGGCGACTTTCCTGAAGCCGAGCGCGCCGCGAAGGAAGCGCTGGCGCTGCCCATGTTTCCTGAACTCACCGAAGAAGAACAGCGTCGGGTGGTGGAGAGCATCGCGGACTTCTACTGCTAACCAGTAGCTAGCGCCGCCGACGCTTCTTCACCGCCGCTTTCGGAGCTTCCTTCTGCTCTCCCGGTGCCAGCACCCGGCGCACGATCGGCGTGTTCAGTTTGTATTTGCGTTCGCTGACGTTGCCGCTGTCGTCTTTCACGCGCAGGATGAAGACCGGCAATGTGCCTTCCTTATCGAAATTCTCACTGGTCACGGTCACCGGCAGAACGCCGTTGAGGCCGTGTTCCCGATAGGCCGTTTCGTAGCGGTGTTTTCTGACGTTCCAGGTGAAGACGCGAATTTGATCGTAATCGTAGGGCAGACCGTCGTGCGGTTCGGTGATCACGCAAAGATACTGTGGAACGTTCTTCCCTGTGCCCTCTTTGCCCGCGTCCGGTACCTGATTGAGCATGAAGAAAGCAACAAAGCGCTGGCCTTCGGCATATTGGGCGATATCGAGCGGCACATCGATGTCCACCATGCGTGCCAGTACCCAGCCCACGCGGTTCTCCGCGTCACGTACCAGCCACCAATCTTCCAATACCGAGCCGGACGTTTTGCCGCCCGCTTTCGGCTGCACAGCCGCTCCGGGCTGCTTCTCCGCCGTCGCGCGTTTCAGTACGGAAACTTTCGCGCCCGCCGAAAGCTGATACAGGTGCTCGGTCTCACGTCCTGGCGTGAGGTGCAGGTTGGTATCGTTGCGCAGAACGCCGGGCGCTTGCACGGGATCGCTCAGATTCTCTTTTGTCAGCTTCTGCAGGCCGTCGTAGGTTGCCTGATCCACCAGGTAGCGTTGCTCGATCCAGCCCTCGATGCCGCTGGCGGTGCGGACGCGGGAAAAGCGCTTCTCACGCTCCAACACCTCCACGCGCTCTCCGTTCTTCACCGTGCCCACGCGGTTGTAGATGGTGGCCACCTGATCGCGCAGCGTGGCCTGCACCGCCGAGACGTAGTTCACTTCCAGCACGCGGTGCCGCCCGCGATTGCAGGCCGAAAGTCCCAAGAAAACGGAGGCCAGCGCGAAAGCGATGCCGAGCCGGCAGAAGGGCGATAAGCGGAAAGGTTTCACAATCTCCACGCGGGATGGTTCGTCCAAACGCACTTTTCACTATAGCGCGTTGTCGCCTCGCACTCCGGTTGCAAGGTTTACGCACAATGCACCTCCATGAAACCTTTTCCCAGCCAAAAACCTTACATGACCACTCAGCTTCAGTTACCATAAAGGCAGACGTTGGACCGTTGCTCAGCGATTGTCTACGATTCGTAATGCAGCAGCACCTCACAATTTCCATGACCAAGCGAGTTATGAAAAATATTTCCAGGAATTTGTTCGCCTGTTGGTTGCTGTTTGCGATATTCGCTGTTTCTCGGTGTGCTTCGGCACAGCAGGCCTTTGTGAATCCCGCATTGCGTCCGCCTAAGGGCGCGCAGGTGGCCATCGTAGTCTTTGAAGACCTGCAGTGTCCCGATTGCCGCCGCGCTGCGCCGCTGGTCGAAGAAGCCGCCAGGACCTACAAGATTCCCGTGGTGCGCCACGATTTTCCCCTGCCCTTTCATACCTGGTCATACAACGCGGCGATCCTTGCGCGTTATTTCGACACCCACTCGAAAGCCATGGGTAACGAATTCCGAGACTACATTTTCGCCAACCAGTTGGAAGTTACTCCGCAAAACCTGCGCGGCTTCGCGGAAAAATTCGCGGCCGAACATAAAATCGAGTTGCCCTTCGTTGTCGATCCCGATGGCAAGCTCGCCGCTCTGGTGAATGCCGACAAGGAACTGGGCAAGGCGATCAACCTGCAACACACGCCCACGCTCTACGTTGTAAGCAACAAACGCTCCGGCAAACCTTTTGTCGAGGTGGTCGACCGCAGCCAACTTTACGCCCTGATTGACACGATGATGAAAGAGTAGGGACGAGAACAGTTCTCGGTTCTCAGTTCTCAGTTTTTGTTTCTCGAGCCAGAGACTCTACTCCGGCCGGCCGGTGTAATGTTCCTGCGAATGCACGTCCGCGTGGTCTTCCAGCGATTCCAGGTGAGTGATCACTTCGGCCGGCCTGGCTAGTTCGACGGGGAGACGCTCTTCGAGAGCGGTCGCCAGGCGATGCGCCTCTCCTACCGGTGTGGCGTGCGGAAACAGCAAGTGGACTTCGATGATCTGCCGGTAGCCGGTGGTGCGGAAGCGCACTCCATGGTAGTGCACTCCGAGGTCGGTGCAAATCGCGTCCAGCTTTTCGCGAATCTTCTTTCCAGTTTCGGGGTCGGAATAATCGAGCAAGCCAACTGCCGAGCGCCATGCCAGGCGTCCACCCGACCACAGAATATTCGCGGCAACGGCGATCGCGATCAGCGGGTCAAATGGCTTCCATCCCGTAAGCATTACCAGGCCCAGCCCCGCCACTACGCCGAAGCTGGTCAGGCTGTCGGTGAGCACATGTTTGCCGTCGGCTTCGAGGATGAGCGAGTGGCTGCGCTTTCCCACCCGCAGCAGGTACCAGCCCAGTCCCGCATTCAGCACGCCGGCGGCGAGCAGAAGCAACGCGCCAGAGCCCAGGTGCTCCAGCTTCAATCCTGCCATCCACTTCTCGATGGTTGCCACCAGGATCCACACCGCGGCCAGAACGATCATCGCGCCTTCGAAGCCCGCGGAAAAAAATGTGATGCGTTCGTATCCGTAGAGAAAGTTTGGAACTGCGGGCTTTGTGCTGAGCCGCAGGCTGAACGTGGCGAACGCAACGGCAACGACATGCACGACAGATTCGGCGAAGTCAGAGAGGATGGCTGCGGAGCCCGTCATGAAATACGCCGCGGTCTTGCCGGCCAGCATCATCACGCCAATCATCAGGGACAGGCGCATGGCAAAGCGGGCCGCGCGCAATTCCGCCGGGTCATAGTGAGATGATGGCGATTTCGAGGACGGAGATATTGTGGCAGCCATTCGCGCTCCTGATGCGGAGCCTTGTCCTTGAGCAAGGTGACAGGAAAAATGGCGATTGACTGTGATTAAGATCACCAATCGCCGCGAGTTTGGAATTACGCCAAGTTATACTCCTTCACGCACTTGTGCTGTAGTTGCTTGCAAGATTCGCGTCTTAACTCGCCGCAAAACAAGCGTTTCCTACTTGCGGGGAAGCGTGTTTGCCACAAAAATGCCGGTTTCAGCGGACGCCGGAGAGCAGCCTGGCGAAAAGTAGAACTGACAATCCAATCGCGGCGATGCTGTTGGCTCGAATTCCACGATAGCTCGCCGCCCAGGGGAACATCAGAAACTCGAATAACGGCATGAGCTTCTCAGGCCAGAATAGCCCCGCCACTCCGAATGCCAGACACAACTGAACAACAAGACACAATCCCAAATCATCCATGGCTATGATTCCGTTGCTAGACGCCTTCTATTGAAACGTGGATCCGGTATTTAGGGGGAGATTACGAAAGTACCTCGAAGAAGCCAATGCGAGCAAGAAAAAATTCTGTCGCAAACTTCAATCTAGCCATGTCCGCGCGGAGCGCGCTTCTTCTTCGTTGTTCTTGTGTTCCCGTCTACCCTAAGCTGCCATGCCGTGCGCAGAGCGCCGGCCAGCACATCCTCGCTCGCTCGTGCCAGGCGGATATGCGTCATTCCCATCCTTCCCCATCCGCCTGGAATGGGCAGAAAAACTTCTGGCAACTCCCGGACGAAGTCCGCCTGCTGCTCCAGCGTAAGCTTCAAATTGCCATAGCCTTGGTCTTGTGAGGCGAGTGTGGCGAAGATCCTGCCCCGGACGCGGAAGTCAGGCGCGCCCATGTGCGACCCTTCCTCTGCTCCGTCGAGGCTCAGAGCGATCCGCCGGAAATCCGCCGCATTCATGGGCAATCGTTTCTAGTCTCCAAATCCAATGCCAACCGCGCGCGCAGTGCGCACAACTTCGCCATTGGGATTCACAGACTTGAGGTGGCCGATGGCGTGGGCCACATCGACGGAGACAATGGCATCGCCGTGCAAGGCAACCATCATACCGAAACCGCCAGCCGCGATCAGGTCCACAGCGGCCACGCCGAAGCGCGTCGCCAGGATGCGATCGAAGGGCGACGGCGTCCCTCCACGCTGAATGTGTCCCAGCACACTGATGCGTACCTCTTTCCCGGAGCCCCGAGCGATGGCGTTGCCCAGCAGATTGCCGATCGAACTGGCGCGGCGGTTTTCTTTTAACTCCGGCGGCGTCTTCACCCCTTCGGCCACCACCACAATCGTGAAATCCTTGCCAACTTTTTCCCGTTCCGCAATGTGCCGGCAAACGTGGTCGATGGTAAAAGGAATTTCCGGGATCAGAATAACGTGAGCGCCTCCGGCAATGCCCGCCTCCAGCGCGATCCAACCGCAATCGCGGCCCATGACTTCCACCACCATCACGCGATGGTGCGAGGCCGCAGTGGTATGAATCTTGTCGATGGCGTCGGTAACGGTGTGCAGAGCGGTATCGAATCCAAACGTGACCTGGGTCGCGGAAAGATCGTTGTCGATCGTCTTGGGCACGCCCACGATCTTCATTCCCTTCTGAAAGAGTTCGTAACCGATCTTCTGCGATCCATCGCCGCCGATGCTGATGATAGCGTCGATGCCAAGCTTCGCCGCATTGGCGATCACCTGTCCGGAAATGTCGCGCATCACTTCCTTACCGTGCTCCGTTTTCTTGTAGTGAAAGGGATCGCCACGGTTGGTTGTGCCGAGAATCGTTCCCCCGCGCGGCAGAATACCGCTGACTTCCTTGAGCGTGAGTTCGAAGGATTTCTCCGGCCAAATCAGACCGTCGAAGCCATCGGGGATGCCGATGACCTTCCATCCATACTTCAGGATGGCAGCTTTGGTGGCGGCACGAATGACGGCGTTAAGGCCCGGCGCATCTCCGCCCCCGGTGGCGATACCGATACAGCGAATGTCGGACATAGAGAAAGTCGTCGTTGCTGGTTGGTCGTTCGTCGTTGGCAGACCTTACGCACGACAGCGGGACGACTCTTCCGATAATACTGGGACTGCGGAAGATGGCAACTTACGAGTGGGCATGGGACTGTGGTCCCGCAATACCGGACTTGGATAGTCTTCCCTGCGTCTTTGCCGATTACAGGACAAGATTGAGGCGCGCGGCGTCGGCAAACGCGCGGAAATCCTTGTCTCGCGTGAGGAGGGCAATGCCCCGGTCGATACAGGTCTGGGCGATCAGCGCGTCTCCAAGCCGCGCGTTGCGGCGCATCGACAATACTTTCGCTCGCAGCAGACCGGCGCGATGCCAATAGCCCGGTTCGACCTCAATCATAGGAATCTCTGAGAGCGTTGCCGCAACTTCAGACGAAAGCATTAGCTCACTTAACAACTCAGTCAACACAACCGGAACCATCAATACCTGGCGATCTCCCAGTCCCCGCTCCAGCAGTTGCGCATCTTGGCCGGGAGCGCCTTCCAGAAACGCGATCCACGTGCTGCTGTCGGCTGCGATCATTGGTTGGTTGCTAAGGATTGGCGGCTAAGCGATTGATTAATTAACGGTCTTCTTTCAATTCCTCGAACGTGCGGCTGAAGCGGACCTTGCCACGCATTTGCCGCAGGCGATCATAGGCTTGCGAAGCCGCCAGCAGTTCCAGACCTGTTCGGACGGTCTGGGTAATGCCCGCTCCGCTGGCCCGCTGCGCCTTCTCCAGCAAGTCGTCTGGAATTTCCACGGTGATCTTCCGGGCCGTCGCCATGATATTTAGTATACCGTATTCGATACCAGTCTTCAATATGGTATTTCGGGCAAGGCCGCAACCTGCGAGCGTGAATTTTGACTCAGCGATAAACTTCGCGGCGGTGGCCGATTTGGAGAACCAGAATTTTAGCCGAGCCATCCTGAATGTCGCAGATCGCGCGCAAATCGCCGACCCGATAACGCCACAGAGCGCCGAGTGCGCCGGTCAGGGCCTTGCCAATGGCGCGCGGGTCTTCGTGTTTCGCTACGCGCTCATCCATGTAATCAAGGATGCGCTTTGCGGCAGGCTTATCCAGTTTCTTCAGTTGGTTCCGGGCGGTTTGGGTGTAATCAATCGTCGTAATCAATCACCCAAGCCAAGGTCGCTTCTCACTTGGGCGCTGGAATGAATCTCTTCCTTCCCTTGCCGTACGCGCTCGAGAACGTCGGCCGCGAGATAGTAGTCTTCCAGATCGTCGAGGCCGCTCTCGATCATCTGGCGCAAGTAGAACGCCTTGGTCCGGCCAGTCTGGGCGGCCAGAAAATCCAGGCGCTGCTCGGCCTTGGCGGAAAGTCGGATGGAAGTTGCCATGCGTGATATCTCGAATGCGCGTATTCAGTATATCACACGCGACGACAAGCCGGCAGTCTTGATTTTCTGTTTAAGCTGGCTTAAGCTAGATTGTATGAAGTTGGCCTTGACCTCGTCAGCACAGCAAGTGGGAGCTTTTCAAGCCAAGAATACCCTCGGGACCTTGCTCGACCGGGTCGAGCAAGGAGAGGAAATTGTGATCACGCGCCACGGCAAGCCTGTAGCCCGGCTAGTCCCCAACACTGGATACCCCGATCAGGATCAAGTGCAGGCAGCATTCGAGCGTCTGCGCGGACGCGCTCGACAGTTGGCCAGGGAAAATCCGGGTCGGCCTGCCTTCGACTGGGAAGAGATCAAGAAGCTCCGCGACGAGGGGCGACGGTGATCTCAACTGCGGGAGTCTGGGTTGCCAGAATCTCGGAGGCGCGGGCATGAGCCTGGTTCTTGATAGTTCGGTTGCACTCGCCTGGATCTATGCCGATGAAACGACCGATGCCGTTCTGGGTTTGTTCGACAACATAAGACTCCATGGCGCATGGGTTCCGGGGCTGTGGCGGTGGGAAATTGCGAATGTTCTGCAATTGAATGTCAGGCGCGGACGCCACGCCGAACTTTTTCGCGACGGCGCGTTGGCCAGCCTTGCGCTGCTTCCGGTGAAAGTGGATGCTGAAGCCGACCGGCAAGCTTGGGGTGCGACTCTACCTCTCGCCGAGCGCCACGGGCTTACGGTTTACGACGCCGCTTATCTGGAGATAGCTTCGCGCCGGGAAATTCCACTGGCCACCCTGGATCGGCAACTGCGCACCGCCGCCGTGACGGAAGGAGTTAAGTTGCTGGGGGCGTGAAGGTCAGCAGTCTGCAAGAAACGGGAGAATTGTCCCCGGGAAGCGCAGACCGGGTTACTGCGTCACTGTGACCTTCGCCGTTGCGGTGTATTGGGTTGTGCCGCTGGTATAGGTTGCGGTTAAGGTTTCGATTTCTCCGAGCGTCGCCGTGCTTGTGGTAGTGACGGTTTCCGGGGTTACGTTTTGCGTCAGGGTAAAGTTGCCGGGATTGCTGATCGTCCATACGGCCTGTGCACTTACGTCAACTTGCTGGCTCTGCCCCGAGACGTTCGCCATCGCCGTAAAGGTGTTGAACCCGCCATTCTGTGACACGTTCTGGGAGGATGGGGTTATTACGATGCTCGTGACATTCGAAAGCACAATATTGATGGAAGCTTGACCGCTAACCGTTCCTACAGCGGCTGTAATCGTCGGAGTTCCGGTGGAGACACCGGTCACCAGTCCCGTATTGCCGACCATGGCGGACGCGTCAGAGGAAGTCCAAACGATTCCAGAGATCCCGTTGATGGTCTTGGTGTTGCCGCTCGGAGTGTAGGTTCCGGTTGCGGTCATCTGCTGAGTCGCGCCAACGGGAACATTCACGCTGGCCGGTCCTACCGCAATGCTCTGCAGCGTATCGCCAACGAAAAAGCCCGTGCAGCTTACGGCTAAGGCCAGAGTTGCGAGCGCTGCGAAGGCTCCGGCGAGGCAGAGTTTGTGTTGGATGGGTGACATATTTATTTGAAGCTCCTTGGCCGCGCCGCTTGGCTCGAATCTAACCCTCTGCTGCCTACGCTGGAGACGTAGTGACTTACATCTCTACGATACGATTTCTACGCTACGGCGAATGTAAAAAATTGTAGCAGAAGAAGATTTCCCTCCAAGCCCGTAACTGCACTTCCGTGCACAGACGTAACCAGCGCTGCCAATGCCGTGCTTGAGGTAAGAACGCGGTGGGACCGAAGAGCTTGCAACGAAAATGGCCAATCGCGAGCAGGCTTTTGGTTTTGCTGAGAACTGAGAACCGGGAACTGAGATCTCGCCTGCTAATTCGTTCTCTTCGAGCGCGCAATGCGCTCATCAATCAGCTTGCGGCCGGCAAATCCTTCGTCCGTGCCGTGCCAGTGCGTAATGGACTTTTCGCCCATTTTCCAGCACAGGAGAACCGTCTTGCCGTCCACTTCGCAGGGAAAATCGAGCAGGCCGATGTCAATATCTTTCACCTGCACGCCAATAGAATCGATCTCAGCGAGAGCATCTTTGGCACGCTGCTCAGCCTTGGCGCGCTCGGCCTTGCGCCGGGCGATGGCCACAACATCGACGTGCGTACCACCGTTAAGGAAAATGCGGTGGCTGAGTTCCTGCATCTCTCCTTCGACTTCTTCCATCAGCTTCTTGCCGCTGATCGCTGCACGCAACAGCGACTCTAGAACTGGAAGGAGCAATTGAGCTTCGTCGAGAGTGAACGTGCGGTCAGACATTGTATCCATTCTACCGCATGCAAGAAAGCTGCGTTTGGGTAATTTGCAATGGCGGTTAGCGAATAGAAGTTGTTATTTGTGGATCATTTCCAGATCGAGGGTGATGCTGATTTCGTCGCCGACCATGCCGGGATCGGCGGTGACTCCGAAATCGTTGCGATTGATTTTGGTGGACGCGGAAACGCCCATTCGTTGATTGCCCCAGGGATCTTTCATAGGGCCAGCGGGTCCATCAACGTCGAGGATAACTTGTTTGGTGACGCCGTGAATAGTCAGGTCGCCAGTGATCTTCAGCTTACCCGTGCCCGCAGCTTCGACCTTCTTAGAGACAAAGGTGATCGTGGGATACTTCTGCACGTCGAGGAAGTTGGGGCTGCGCAGATCTTTGTCGCGCATCTCTACGCGGGTATCCACGGAGGCAGCATCGATGGTGGCCTGGATGGTCGACTTGGCCGGGTTATTGGCATCATATTGCACCGTGCCGCCCACCTTGGTGAACGCGCCGCGAACAGTGGAAACCCCGAGATGTCGTACAGAAAACTGCGCCGACGAGTGCGGCGGATCAAGCTGCCAGGTATCCTGCGCAGCAGCGGATAAAGTGAGAAGTAGAGCGACAGCAATCGCGGAAAGGGTACGAGACATAAGGTCGGAGTTCTCCTGACGTGGATTCGGAGGGTGCCGCTACAGTTTAACAAACTGGGCATTGACCGGCGCGCGAAATTAGTGTGTTCTTCCGTGGGAAGGATCGGCGCCAGTCGCCGTGTTCACGTCCACGTGCAATCGCTGTGCTGGGGAAATTCCCGGCGGATAACATTCTCCATCTCGGCTGTAGTTGGCGCAGTGCCCGGCGACATCTTTCCGCTTGGGGGATTGCGCGAACTGCCAGACCTCGGCGAAGCTGACTCCGCTCTCGGCGGGGCTGGGGGCGTGCGCAGGAAATGCGCAGCCCGGCGCAGGCGGGCAGGCATCGTTAATAGCCCAATAAACAATCTGCCTTCCGCCGGCGCTTTGGCGAATGTCCTCGGCGGTTACGATATTGCCGTCATCCTTGGCGGCGATGCCTGAGCAGTAGATGCCAGCTCGGAATCCGGCGGCGGTAACGGCGTCGACCCAGGCGTAGATGTAGGCTTTCTGCTCCGGCAACATGCGTCCGCCTTGCTCCTGGTCGAGGAAGATGATGGTGTGCGCGGGAAAGCCTTCGCGACGCGCGGCAGCGGCGGCGGCTTGCGCGTCGGACTGGCCGAGCTTAGTTGCGTTGGCGACGGATTTCAGTTCGGCAGATTTCAGTTCGGCATAGAGGCGTCCGTTGAAGAGGACGAGAAATCCGAAGCCGGCGGATTCGACGGCGGCGCGGTGGCTGGTCCAGGTGTTCGTTTTCTCGCCGGGAGGATTGTTGAGCCAGTAGCCGGTGTAGGAGAAAGTTTGGCGCAGGGCTTTCAGGTTGGCGTCGCCGGGGTAGGCGTTGCGGTCGAAGCCGAGGTAGCTAGCACTCTGCGCTTGCAATGATGCGCAAAAGAAAGACAACGCCGCCGCCACGAGCCACCGCCGATTCATGTGTTTGATCTTAAATGGAGCGGACCTCAGCGGCTAAAGCCAACGTCACCTGGCAGCTTAGTCGGCACGACTGGAAGG
>CZKJ01000071.1_pt1 | contig 32768 bp, 26 predicted proteins | sample 1122331 | NCBI WGS metagenome assembly CZKJ01 (sample SAMEA3539301, study PRJEB10725) | soil metagenome | biome: tundra; feature: field; material: soil | place: USA | collected 2010-05 | depth 0.15 m
AGCTCTTTCTGACTCATCGTCACCATCCCTGAGAGGGTGACAGAGTCTCGTTGCAGTTAGGGGGTGACATTATCTTGGAGCATCTACATTGCAAAACCCTTCACATTGACAGCCCTGGTGATTCCGCGATACTGTTCACCCCGCGGCTCACTACGACCGTTGGCGTCTCCCCCGCGAATGCCCTGCCATTCAGGGAAGGAATTCTGTACAAATCATTCTCCGCATCTGAGGACAAATCCTGATGACCCGAATTCTGTCTCACCTTTTCACTGGAATTTCTCTGCTTGCCTGTCTGGCCTTGCTAGCCCTCGGCGCGGTTCCTGCTGCCCATTCGCAGGAGTCTCCCGCCGTCACTCTCACCGAGATCAGCTCCGACCCTTTCACAGTTCCCCCGGGCCAGCACGCCACCGAAGTTGAGCCTCACGTCCTCGCGAACGGCGTTACGCAGGTCGCTGCATTTCAGACTGGGCGCATCGCCCCTGGCGGCGCCACAGCCATCGGCTGGGCAACCTCTACCGACGGCGGCAACACCTGGGCCCACGGATTTCTTCCCGGCCTCACGACCGGCAATGGCGGCGGTCCCTACAACGCGGCCAGCGACCCCGCCGTGGCCTACGACGCCAAGCGCGGCGTGTGGATGATCGCTTCCTTGCCCATTTCGAATACCTCAACCACCGTGGCTGTAGTAGTGAGCCGCTCCACCGACGGCGGCTTCACCTGGGACAATCCCGTCAACGTCGGCCCCAAAGTAAACAGTTCCGACAAGAACTGGATCGTTTGCGACAGCTACTCCACCAGCCCGTTTTATGGCAACTGTTATGTGGAGTGGGACAATCCGGATACCGGCGACGGCATCCTGATGAGCACTTCGTCCGACGGCGGCCTCACCTGGGGCCCGGCGACCGGAACTGCAAATCACTCCTTCGGCATCGGCGGACAGCCGCTCGTACAACCCAACGGCACCGTCGTAGTCCCAATCGAAACCAACGGAATTTCTTCCTTTATTTCCACCAACGGCGGCACTACCTGGTCCGCTCCCGTCACCGTTTCCAACATTCAGAGCCACCTCGATGCCGGAGGAATCCGCAGCGGCCCGCTCCCCTCCGCCGCCGTCGATGGCGCAGGCACGGTCTACGTCGTCTGGGAGGATTGCCGTTTCCGCACCAAGTGCTCCACCAACGATCTCGTTTTCAGCACCTCCACCGATGGCACTCACTGGTCCGCCGTCGCCCGCATTCCCATCGACGCCACTACCAGCACCGTCGATCACTTCATCCCCGGCATCGGCATCGATCCAGCAACCTCCGGCGCCACCGCGCACGTAGCGGTTCACTATTATTTCTATCCAAAAAGCAATTGCACCCAGTCCACCTGCCAGCTTTACGTCGGATACATTTCTTCGCACACCGCCGGCTCGACATGGAGCCATCCCGTCAAGCTCGCCGGACCCATGAAGCTGACCTGGCTCCCGAACTCGCAGAACGGCCTGATGGTCGGCGATTACATCGCCACCGCCTTCAGCAACGGCGTTCCCCACGGAGTCTTCGCCGTAGCCGCCGCGAAATCCGGCAGCACTTTCAACGAAGCCATGTACACCGCAGATGGACTAACCGTCGCCGAAGCTGGCCCGCAACTATCCTCGGCAGGCGATAAGCCGTTGCACGATCTGTCCGATCCAATCGAGCGCGAGCGTCCCGAGAAAGGCGTAGTCCCGCCCTCGAAGCGCTCCGCCAAACGGAGTTCAAAGTAACCATAGAGGTGATTTCATGTCCAGGCAAACCCCGAGTCTCTTAACTAACCGCAGAGCTACGGCGCGGCTGGGCCGGCATTTGGAGAAAAATCTCCTGGCTTACGTTGCAGCAGGCAGCGCGGGATTGCTATCAGCTCTGCCCGCCGATGCCGAAATTGTTTACACGCCCTGCAACACGCCCATGGCCATCTCCCATCAGAACCAGGGGCCTGCGCTCACTCCCCTCGACCTAACCAACACCGGCAATCCCCAATTCGGTTTCGTAATGTCTTCCACCGCCAGGTTTTCGTACTCCGGGACTACCACCCGCTTCAAGTTTTTCCTGAAGGTCCGGCCCAGTCAGGACGGCAATGAGGCAGTGCAAGGTGAACAAGCGCCAACCGCATCCGCCGTGCCTGCGGGAGTCAAAATAGGACCGCAAGAGAAATTTGCCCCCGGCGACCTGTACATGGCGATCAAATCCTTTAATGGCGTCTCACGAAATTCCGGCACGTGGCAAAACGTCGAATATGCTTACGTCGGTCTAAAGTTTCTGATCAACGGGCAGGTTCATTATGGCTGGGCGCGGATCAAGTTTCCGTATCCCGGAGGCATCGGCTACCCGGGAGGGGATTACTACCCCAGCATTTACGGTTACGCCTACGAGAGCACACCCAATCAGCCGATCGTTACCGGTCAGACAAGCGGCACCTCGCAAAACTCCACTGCAACTACGCCTGCGAGCTTGGGTATGCTCGCGGCTGGTGCATCCGCCGTGGACCTGTGGCGCGAACCAATCTCTTCCGGTGGCGTGCGCTAGACAACGGACGGTTCGCCTAAAGAGCAACGGAGGTCGGCACGTGATAAACAAATCGTTAAGGTGGCGCTTGTCAAGCACAGCCCAGATTTTTGCGTTTGCATTAGCCGTTTTGTTCGCCGTCGCCCGCGCCCAAGCCGGGGAGACCGTAATTTTCCCGCTCAATCAGAGTCCGGGCTACTACCCCAACTCAGGCCTTGTATCCGATTCTGCGGGTAATCTTTATGGCACCACCAGCGGGGGCGGAAAGAACAACTGCGGTACCGCGTTCGAACTTTCTCCCGGCTCAAACGGTAAATGGACCGAAACCGTTCTTTTCTCCTTTCACGGATGCCAGTTCCCCGGCCCAAGCCCCATCGGCACCATGGCCTTCGATCAAGCGGGAAACCTGTATGGTGCCGCAGAGGGTGACTTCTATACCGATGGAGTCATCTACAAGTTAAGCAAGGGAACGGGCAATACTTGGTCTGAAACGATAATTCACAGCTTTGGGCTAAACGAGGGCACCCCACTTGGCGATCTTGCATTCGACAGTGCCGGCAACCTTTACGGTGCCACTTCAGCGCCATATACCACCTTTGATGGAGAAATCTTTGAACTGAGTCCCCAACCCGACGGTACATGGAAGGAAACCGTGCTGATCACTTTTCCTGCCGCCAATGGAGTCGGTGGTCCGGCCGGAGGCCCAATTTTCGACAGCAAAGGCAACCTCTACGGTGCAACCTTTTATGGCATCGGTGGCTATGAAGGCAATTCCAGAGGTGCCGTCTACGAGTTGTCTCCTCAAGCCAACGGCCCATGGACGTTAACCGTCCTCTACAATTTCACGACGGCCGGCGCGACCCAGTTTCCGGAATCACGGTTAACCTTCGATTCCAGTGGAAATCTTTACGGCACGGCTCAGGGCGGTAGCTTCTACGGTGCGGTTTTCGAACTGAGCCCCGGCTCGGCAGGTGGCCCGTGGACGGCAACAACCATTCACAGCTTTAACTCCGGCAGTGATGGCGCGGACCCTAAAGGAGCCTTAGTTGTTGACACGGCCGGAAATGTCTATGGCGCCACGTCAGCTGGCGGAATAGGCTGCAATGGCAATCTCTGCGGCACCGTCTACAAACTCACCCCGCGAAGCGGCGGCACTTGGAAAGAAACCATCCTGCACCCGTTTGAGAGCGCCACCGACGGTTCCATGCCCGAAGCGGGAGTATTCATGGACAGCTCCGGCAATCTCTACGGCACCACCTATCACGGTGGCGGCCGTTACGGCTACGGCACCGTATACGAGATCACCCCGTAGTAATCATGGAGGGGCGGACGCATTCGTCCGCCCGACCTTCCCAGCACTCGATTCAGTCCCCGGACGAGGGCGTCCGGGGCTCCCTGCCTGCTAAACTCTCTCCGTGCCCCGCCCGACTAATCTCGAATGCACCCGCTGCGGCGAGCATTACCCCGCCGACCGTCCCCAAACCGTTTGCCCCAAAGACGCCGGCATCCTCTACGCCCGCTACGATCTTGCCGAGATCAAAAAAACTTTCTCGCCCGCATCTCTACTCCCGCTAGCTCCCACCATGTGGCGATACGACGCCGTCCTTCCCGAAGCCCCTCCCGTCACGCTCGGCGAAGGTTTCACTCCCATGCTGCGCAGCCGCGAATATCCCAACGTCTTCATCAAGGACGAAGGCCTCAATCCCACCGGCTCTTTCAAAGCTCGCGGCCTGTCCGCCGCCGTCACCATGGCCCGCCATTTCGGCTTGAAGAAACTCGCCATTCCCTCCGCCGGAAACGCCGCCGGAGCCCTCGCCGCCTACGCCGCCGCCGCCGGCGATGGAATGGAGGCCCACATCTTCATGCCCAAAGACGTTCCCATGGCCAACCGCATCGAGTGCGATTACTACGGCGCGCACGTCACCCTTGTCGATGGCCTCATCTCCGATTGCGCCCGCAAAGTCGCCGAACTAAGAGAGAGCGCGTCCTGGAAAAGCGACGGCTGGTTCGACGTCTCCACCACCAAAGAGCCCTACCGCGTCGAAGGCAAAAAAACTATGGGCTACGAAGTTGCCGAGCAACTCGGATGGAAAATTCCGCAAGGCATCATCTATCCCACCGGAGGTGGCGTCGGTCTGCTCGGCATGTGGAAGGCCTTCGACGAACTCGAACAACTCGGCTTCATCGGCCCCGAACGCCCCAACATGATCAGCGTCCAATCCTCCGGCTGCGCCCCCATCGTCAAAGCCTGGGACGAAGGCCGCGCCACTTCTGAAATGTGGACCAACGCCTCCACGCTAGCCTCCGGCCTGCGTGTGCCTAAACCGTACGGCGACTATCTAATCCTCGACATCCTGAAACAAAGCGGAGGCCTCGCCCTCGCCGCCACCGACGCCGAAATTCTCGCCGCCACTCGCCACTGGGCAAAAGTCGAAGGCATCTTCGCCGCCCCCGAAGGCGCAGCCAGCCTGGTCGCCTACCAGAAACTTCTAGCCAGCAACTTCTTCGGTGAGGAAGATACGGTAGTCCTCTTCAACACCGGCTCCGGCCTGAAATATCTGGATGTCCTGGATACGAACGATGCCAGTGTGGAGCGGGCGCCCTCGCCCGCTTCCCGCGCCATAGCGGGGATCATCGGGCCATATTAGAAACTGAAGCTGCGTGTGGAGAGTGGCCGAAGTCCGGGATTATGAGCGCTATCGCCTGGTCTCGCCACTCTTCATTGAACGGAAAACACATGAAAGCGCCCGTTACTAAAGAACAGCCAGCCTATAGGCACCTGGCGACAGTGCAACTGCCGGACGGTCTGCAGGTTTCTCTCAATTTCCACCACGGAACGAAGCGACGCCGAAAAGCTGGTCAAAATCGCGCACTCTCGCTAGATTTCTCCCACGAGATATGAGGTTCAAGCCTTTAAGATTCAAGCCCTGGAAGGTTTCTCGCTAACATTGGAGACTTCCTAGTTTCTGATACTACGAACTACGGGCGTGAAGTAGCGAATCGTCACATCTTCTCCGAGGGAACGGCTCGATACCTCCCGATTTGAACCTGATGGGGTGCGAATGGATCTGGTTGTGAAGTAGCGCACCGTCACGTCGCTTCCGATGTGAACAACTTCATTCTCCGCGTCCTCAATCTGCTGGAAAAGGTTGGCAGGGCCAGCCTCTTCCACTGAAACCGCCACAGTGTGGGGTCTGGACCTGCTCTCCCCCGTGGTTGCCTTCGGGGGTGCGAGGACCTGGTCTTGGAGAGCAGTCGATCTGTTCAGCCGGAACGAATCCGGGTGGCCGTCGCCGTAAGCGATCCAACAAGTTAACAGTAGGCCGGTAACAACTGCTGCCAGCCCCAGTTTCCACGGCTCCGGGTGCCAGAAAACGCGCTTCGCCCGCTGGATGAGCGTATCGTAGACACGCCAGGCTTTCTGGTTTTGGAGACTCTCAGACCTGTGCCATCGCCGCTTTGCAAGGGTTACGGATCGCGTGCCTATTTGGCTGGGCCTGGCATGGGTCCCACTGTTGTTGAGAAAATCAGTCTTCAGCCAGAGCTTGAGGACATGCCACTCCTCCTTCTTCAAGCAAAGTTTGAGGACATAGCACTCCTCGTGAAGGGCCTGCCCGTACTCATCAGTATTACTGGTCTCAAGGCAGACAGGCTCACTGCAGATGCAGCACTTTGGGAGCCGCTGAGGGTTTCTTGAAGTGTAATCAGGCATCGGAACTACCTCACGGGAAAATCCGTTCCCTCAAGCTACCCCCGTCTCCCAACAGAAACTGAGCAATATTGTGCACTTTACGAATGCCTAGTTCCCATAGAGTCTCACGGAAGGTCGTTGACGCAACATCGCCATTTCACGCATTGACTGGCTCCGGCCAATTCTCAGTTGGTGAAATGTCCTGCGATTGTCATCAACCAACGGACCACTTCGGTCTTCGACAAGTCCGTGAGTTTGGGGAGGCCTCACCCGCTAAGTAATAGTCAAGACGAGGGCTGTGCTGGTCCCACCGCTCGTACAGCCCAAATCGCCCGAGTTCCCGCTCGGAGTGTTGACCGTCACGCTTGCTGTTCCAGGAGCGGAGATCAAGGCGGTAGTGATGGTGACCTGCAACTCCGTACTGCTTGTGACCAAGGTGCTTAGCGTCGTCCCGTTGATGACCCCGACAGATGACGAAACAAACTGACTACCATTCACGGTGAGAACAAAGCCCTGCTGCACTTCAGCGAGCGTAATCGTGCTGGCAGAAAGAGAACCAATGATCGGCGCTGGCCGAGCACTTCCGCACGCGGGATTGAGTGCGTTGCAGGCTTGGAAGACGAGCATGGCGAGCAGAAGCGCACTGAGGGATCGCAAGAACGCGCCGACTCGTTTCATACGGGATCGTACCATGCGCGGGGCTCTTGCAATCGGCACTGTACTCGAATAGCTGTCGCAAAATCGCCATAGCACTTACTGACTGTTCGTCGCGATGCCCACTCCCCAATCTCTTCCTGTTGTTTGCCACGAATTGCATCGAAAATTGTACTGTTCGCATCAGAAAACCATCCATCCGATTCGTGGAGTATCCGATGCCCGAACCTAGCTCGTTTCCACCCCGCGTTAACGGTGTTCTAGAAACGTCGCTATACGTTCAAAGCGCGGCGCGTTCGGCCGAGTTCTACCACCGTGTTTTCGGCTTTGAGCCGCTGGAAGCTAACGAACCGCCGAACGATGAAACGCGCTTATGGCCGATGCGTGCGGGTGACAGAAGCGTGTTGCTGCTGTTCAAGAGAGGAGCTACGCCCGACACTGACGCTGTCGGCGCGATTCACATTGCTTTTGGGATAGCTCGTTCTGATTTGACGAGATGGGAACACTGGCTGGCAGAACAGGGCATCTCGATTGAGCTACGGAAGACTTGGAAATATGGGGGTGAGGCACTTTACTTCCGCGATCCAGACGGCCATCTGCTTGAAGTCGTGACGCCGGGCGTATGGAGTATCTACTGACGCCACCCCAGGAATGAACGTCAGCAAGTCCGTAGCTGGCGTAACATCGCGATTACGCTCAAAACCCCTCAATGAGCGCTATCGCTGATTTCAACAGTTAAGGAAGACTCAATCGTGGAGCGTTGAACAGGTGGATCGCATTTTTGAAAAAGCCCCCGTAGATCGTAAAGTGCCAGTGCAAGAGGCACCACGCTTATGACACGACCAACGACGCAGGCAATTTCACCGTTCTTCATCGTCAGCAACGTCGATCAAACCATTGCTTTTTACCGCGACAAGCTTGGCTTTGAGACCAGACTCCAGCAGCCGGACCGAGACCCTTTTTTCGCCATCATCGGCCGCGACGGAGCGCAGATCTTCGTCAAGTCCGATAAAGACACGGCGCCGCTGCCGAACCCAAAGCGTAATCCCTCCATGAGGTGGGATGCCTTCGTCTATGCCCCAGACCCGGATGCGCTTGCCGTCGAATTTGCCGATCGATTTGCCGATAGAGGCGCAGCATTCAGCGCGCCCCTCCAGGATACCCACGACGGTCTTCGCGGCTTCGAGATTTGCGACCCTGACGGCTACGTCTTGTTCTTCGGTCGACCGAGGAACACAGTCCACACTATGAGCGATGTACTCGCTGAGACTCTGTCCAAACCTACATTTCTTGCCGCCGAACCTCAGCTCTTTGTCACCGACGTTGGAGCCTCGTGTGAGTTCTATACGAAAAAGCTAGGGTTCACAGTTGCCTTCATCTATGGCGAGCCGCCGTTCTACGGACAAGTGTTCCGGGATGGAGCCAGGTTGAATATCCGACATCTGGACGAACCCGCAATCAATCCGGAGCTTCGGGATAGAGAACACCTGCTCTCAGCATCCATCACAGTCGGAGATGCAAAGCCACTCTTCCTCGAGTTTCAAACGGCAGGTGTGTTATTTCATCAGACACTCAAGACAGAACCATGGGGCGCTCGTACATTCATCGTTCGTGATCCCGACGGCAATCTCATCCTTTTTTCCGGTGGAGGGCGGTAGTCACATAGAGTCGGCTCATCCTGCTATCGTCCCTCAGATACATCAAACTCGGCTGTTGTCGTAACATCGCGAGTTCACTCATTTGGGGATTTTGAGTGTAAACGCCCTTGATTCCAACAGTTATCCTCGATTGCATATTATTGCAAGAAAATGCACATTGACACGCTGGGAACGGACGATCAATATCAGCGTCATGAATCGCCACCCTGAGGAACTGAAACGTCGGCGGACTCGCCCGTCAGAGGGTGCGAGCGCTGGCCTGTCGGAAAGCTTCCAATCTCGTCTGAAGGCCTACGCGACGGCGGCTGCGGCTGCCGGGGTTGGGCTGTTTGCCGCCACCCCGCCGACCGAGGCGGAAATCGTCTTTACCCCGGCCCATACGACCTTTACCAGCGGCACAGTGTTCATTGACCTGAACCATGACGGCTTCAACGATTTCGGCCTAAGCATTTACAATTTCGATTCGGAGGTCAGGCGCCTACGTGCACGCGGAGTGGCCCCACAGAATGGCGTCCTATGCTCCGGATCGTCGGGTTATCCCCCGCTCGCCCTGAAGGCAGGCTATCGCATTGGACCGAACGAGCGGTACGGCACTTTTGACCGGCGTGGGGCTCCGGCGGTTGACGTAGTAGATTCTAAGTTCGGATCCTACGTCGGCGGGCCGCTCGCCAACGTCACCAACCGTTTTCTGGGTTTGAAATTCAAGATCGATGGTCAGGTCCACTATGGGTGGGCAGCGCTCAGCGTGAAGGCGGGCGTGAGCGGGCATAAACCCGGGATCAGTGTCACGCTGCTGGGCTACGCCTATGAAACAATTGAAGACACGACGCTCCTTTCCGGACAGACGGCGGCGAGTTTCGGCCCGGCCGAGACTGTTCCTCAGTTCGGCACACTCGGGATGCTAGCGCTCGGCGCACCGGCCCTGAACTTGTGGCGAAGGGGAGACGGCCATGGAGAGGGAGAAACTGCGCGGACAATCCAGACTCCCTTCCCGACCAGTTAACTGGCGATGAATCGCCATAGCACTCAATGACCAACGGTCAAAACGTGAAATCGCCTGGTTACAACAGTTGTGGGTCTAGCGGGAATAGACGGCAACCTCGTGGGGATGTAAGAAATCACTTGCGCAAGAGGCCCTGTGCATCCGATATTCAGTTAGGGACTCTCCATTCCTCAGGTAACGATCAAGACGGGCCTCACGACGCCGGACGGGCGCGAAGAACTACTGACGGAATATCTCTGTGACCACCCGGGTTGTCCCAATATTGCTACACACGTGCTCGGCTGCGTGAGGGAAGTCGGCGTCGTCGCCGCGGTTTGCGACGATCACGCGCCTCAACCTCAAGGCTAACCAACCGCTTCCGCAACGACATAATCCCAGCTCTTCTTTCTCCCGGTAAATTCGTCTGCTGCCCTGCAACCAAGGGTAAGCCTGTAAATTCTGCCAGTTGCCACGCTGAAGGCGGACTCCTATCGTTTGATGAAATCGAGAACTGTGTCTCGAAAGGAAGGAGTCTTTTCCATGAGTGATCAAGACAACATCCAGCGAACAGTGCTTCCCATCCCAGACCAACCACGTTCAGGCCTGATGTTGTACGACGCCAAGGATCCAGAAAACAAGTACCCCGCCATTACCCAACTGCGTCCGCCCAGCGGCGCGCCCAATGTTCTTATTATTCTGATTGACGATGCCGGCTTTGGCTCCTCGAGCGCCTTCGGCGGACCATGCTACACGCCGAATGCGGAAATTCTGGCAGCCGGTGGCTTGAAGTTTAACCGCTTCCATACCACAGCGCTCTGCTCACCCACTCGGCAGGCCATGTTGACCGGACGCAATCACCACACGGTCGCCATGGGCGGGATCACCGAGATCGCCAGCGGGTCGCCCGGCTATAACTCAATTCTCCCGAACAACTGCTCGCCACTCGCCCGGACCCTGAAGCTCAACGGGTATGCAACGGCGCAGTTCGGCAAGTGCCATGAAGTGCCCGTGTGGCAGACCAGTCCGGCGGGTCCGTTTGATGCCTGGCCTACCGGCGGAGGAGGATTCGAATATTTCTACGGGTTCATTGGCGGCGAGGCCCATCAATGGTACCCATCGCTGTATGAAGGCACCACGCCGGTCGAAGTGAAGAAGACGCCCGAAGAGGGCTACCACTTGGTGGACGACATGACCGAAAAGGCCATCAACTGGATCGGACAAGAGAAAGCGCTCATGCCCGACAAGCCATTCTTTGTGTACTTCGCGCCGGGCGCGACCCACGCTCCGCACCACGTTCCGAAGGAGTGGGCGGATAAGTACAAAGGCAAGTTCGATCAGGGCTGGGACAAGCTGCGCGAAGAAACGATCGCACGGCAGAAGAAGTTGGGGGTCATCCCGCCCGATTGCGAACTCACGCAGCGGCACAAGGAAATCCCGTCATGGGACGAAATGCCTGCCGCCCTGAAGCCCGTGCTCATCCGGCAGATGGAAGTTTATGCCGGGTTCATGGAGTACACCGATTACCATGTCGGCCGTTTGGTGGATTCCATTAAGAAGCTCGGCATTCTCGATGACACGCTGATCTACTACATCATTGGCGACAACGGTGCGTCCGCCGAGGGCACGCTGCACGGCACCTACAATGAAATGATCAACTTCAACGGCGCCTCGGCGCTGGAGACGCCCGAGTTCCTGATGGAGCGCATAGACAAACTGGGCGGGCCCGAATCCTACAACCACTTTGCCGTGGGCTGGGCGCACGCCATGAATACGCCGTACCAGTGGACCAAGCAGGTCGCCTCGCATTGGGGCGGAACGCGGAATGGGACCATTGTGCACTGGCCCAAAGGGATCCAAGGGAAGGGCGAACTTCGCAGCCAGTTCTGTCACTGCATTGACGTGGCTCCGACTGTACTTGAAGTGGCGGGTCTGCCACAACCGCTTTTCGTGAACGGAGTCCAGCAACACCCCATCGAGGGCGTCAGCATGGCGTATGCGTTCAACGAGGCCAAGGCGGCCGAGCGCCACGAAACCCAGTACTTCGAAATGTTCGGCAACCGCGGCATCTACCACAAGGGGTGGACCGCGGTGACTCGGCACAAGACGCCGTGGATTCTGATCGGCGAGAAAACCCCAGCATTCGACGACGACGTTTGGGAACTCTACGACACCACGAAAGACTGGAGCCAGGCGAACGACCTGTCCAAGCAGATGCCGGAGAAGTTGCACGAGTTGCAGCGCCTCTGGCTGATCGAAGCGACACGCTACAACGTCTTACCTCTCGATGACAACCTCGGTGCACGGTTGAACTCCGATACCGCGGGACGTCCAGTGCTGATCAAGGGTAAATCGCAAATTCTGTTTGGCAGCATGGGTCGTTTGTCCGAGAACTCCGTGCTCAACCTCAAGAATAAGTCCCATGCGGTGACAGCAGCGATCGTTGTACCCAGAACCGGGGCTGAGGGCGTCATAGTCGCCCAAGGCGGCAACATCGGGGGCTGGAGCCTCTACGCCAAGGCCGGCAAGCTCAAATACTGTTACAACCTGCTCGGCATTCACCAATTTTATGCCGAGTCTGACAGCGTGCTGCCTCCGGGTGAGCACCAGGTCCGTATGGAGTTTACTTATGCTGGCGGCGGCCTGGGCAAAGGTGGCACGGCGACACTGTACGTAGATGGCAAGAAAGTCGGCGAGGGCAAGGTCGCGGCCACGGCGGCCATGGTCTTTTCTGCCGATGACGGTTGCGACGTTGGAGTGGACACCGGATCTCCCGTCTCGCCGGACTACGGATCGCGGGGGAACGAGTTTACGGGCCATGTAAAGGGCGTGCAACTCGCCATTGCCGAGGACGCCGTAAGCCTCGATCACCTCGTCTCGCCGGAGGAAGCCATCCACATCGCCATGGCACGCCAGTAGACAAAGACACGAGTCTCCTTCCCTTAAGCCCGTCCAAACGCCGTTTTGGGCGGGCTTTTTTCGTCACCGAAGAGCTGAGTGCTCGGATTGTTGACGTTATATCGCCACATCACTCATCGACTTTAGTCTGCCAATTCTCGATGAGCCTAACCGCCTGCTTTCGCGCGGCTGCGCCGTTCCCGGCTGGAGTTGCGTGCATGCCGTTTGGTGGCACGAGAAGTCGGACGTAAACTCCGCCTCCTCGTGCCCCAACTCAGAGTGTCTCTACGCGGTAACGAGTTCGTGCTGCTGGAGGGTCGAGGTGACAACGTCAAAGGTGTGAACTAGGGGCGTTCCCTCGATAAATCTGGCCAGCGTCTTCAACACTTGCGGATAGGTGTTGGTGTTGTAGTTCTCGGCATCTTTCTTGTTTTCCCACAGACTGATCGCGGTCACATCAACTCCGCCGGGACCGGCGAAAGTAATTTCGTCCTTAAAGCCATTCTGCTTACGCAGCAAAGGCAGGACGTCTTTTTCAAAAGTTCGCGCGTAATCCGACAGCATATTCGACTTCAGATGGAAAGAGACATTGCGTGCAAACATATAAGCAACCTCCTAAGGGTTGTGGTCGCTAAGAAGAAGAGAACTTCAGATGGGCTGACTTAGTTTCAGGAAACCTGAAAGAGGAGAAGACTCTCACTCGCTTTTGATAGGTGCATTTCAGTGGCCCTCGGCCCCGACCCGCAACTCGTTGTTTCCAGAGCAGATCCGGTGCGGCGGAGTCCGGTTCGTCGTGTACCTCCGGCGGAATACGGGTAAGAACGGCGAGTCCTGTTCCCCCAGACAACTGAACGATGGCGGTAGTCTTCGCAAAATCGCATAGCGCCTATTGACCCCGGTGACTCAGGTTTGAGTGAAATTGCTTGTTTACAGAAGGTATCCGTTACAATCCTCATGCGTCCAAAAACCAATTTGTCCCGCTCCCAACATTTCCTGCTCCTGTTCACATCGCTCCTATTCTTATCGTGCAATCTCTCCCAAGCCCAACAGCCAGATAACAATCCCGCCCCACCCAACGCTCCCACCCAATCCACGCCAGAGAAGAAAAACTTCTTCGCCGGCTGGGCCGATTTCTACCACCAAGACTGGTCGCCTACGACCACAACCGCATCCTCGCCGGCTCCGCCCCGCCGCGGCCTTCCGTCGCCGCTGGACTCTCCGCCATTTCCAAACTCAGACTGGTCCTACGGCGGTTCGCCCGTAATCGGCGAGCCCGATACCAACAGTTATCCGCTGATGACCGCCATCAACCAGGCCCGCAGCCGCACCAAGCTCTATGGATGGATCGATCCCACGCTAAACTTCAGCACCTCCTCTCGCAGCAACGCCCCCGAAGCCAACGATGTCTTCGCCAATCGTTTTGAAATGAACCAGATCGTTCTCTACGCCGAGCGCCTGCCCGATTCCGTGCAGCGCGATCATGTCGACTGGGGCTACCACCTCACCGCCCTCTACGGCACCGACTATCGCTTCACCACAGCGAAAGGTTACGGCGCCAGCAATATGGCTTCGATCCCACGCTCGAATATGTCGATGTCTACATTCCACAGGTTGCGCAAGGCATGAATATAAGGCTGGGCCGCTTCATCTCCGTCCCCGGAATCGAAGCCCAACTCGCGCCCAACAACTACATCTTCAGCCACTCGCTGCTGTATGCGATCGATCCATTCACCGACACCGGCCTGATCGCGACGGTCAAGGTGAACGACCAGTGGCTTGTGCAACTCGGCATCACCGACGGCCACGACGTTGCCTTGTGGACGCCCGATGCCAAGCCTTCCGGCACAGCTTGCGTGAGCTACACAACCAAATCAGTCAACGACAATCTCTACCTCTGCGCCAACGGAATCAACGATGCCAAGTACGCCTACAACAATCTGCAGCAATATGACGCCACCTGGTATCACAAGTTCTCAAAGACAATCCACATGGCAACCGAATCCTGGTATATGTACGAGCGCGACGTTCCCGCGCTCGGAGGAACCATCCAGCCAGAACCCGGCGCCAATCCCGCGTATTGCCTGCCCGGGGAACAGCGTTGCACTGCTCCCGAATACGCCGTGGTAAATTTTCTGCAGAAGGAACTCTCAACCCGCAACTTCCTGTCATTTCGCAGCGACTTCCTCGACGACAAAAAAGGCCAGCGCACCGGCTACGCCACCAAATATTCAGAGAACACAATCACGTGGTGCCATTGGTTCGGCACCACAGTGCAGCTTCGTCCGGAACTGCGTTTCGAGCGTGCCTGGGATCGAAAAGCCTACGACAACGCCCAGCATCAAAATCAGCTCACCGTAGCCAGCGACCTGATTTTCCACTTCTGATATGCCGCCTTGAGATCACCTGAGTGCACTCGCGCTGTTCATCTCTGGATTTTCCGGCCTGTGGTAAAGTGCTTCCAGAGTTTCGAGTCCTCATGCGCTTTCTCCGACACCTTGTCGCACTCGCCTCGCTGTTTGCTCAACCCTTAGCGACTGCAGCCCAATCTGCGAACTCTGCACCCTCCGCCGCCTCCAGCCCGAGCGACAAATCCGCGCTCCGAGCCCAACTACGTTCCACCATTCCTCCCGCCATGCTCGACAAATGGAGGAAGTACGGGCAATGGGATTACAAGCAGATCGGGTTCTCATACCGCGAATCCACACAATTCAACTTCGGCGCAACCGGAGCGGCGGCCAAAATTAGCAAGGAGTCTCTTCTCGCGCTGGTGCAGGCGTTCAAGCCCAATCCCGACGATCTGCAAAGCCTGGTCAATCCTGACCTTGAGCCCAATTTCAATCAACACGCGGACGACTTTGAGAACCTGCTCAAAATGGCGCAACAGGACAGCCGCGTTAATCGAATCGCGTCGGACTTCACCTGGATTGACAGCAGTTCAAAATGGCCACGCGAGGATCTCGGATTTAGTAACGCGCGCTGGGACGAGTATCGCTCTCTCTTCAAGAGCCTTTCACTGGCAGAAGGGATTGTCCGCACTGAGGACTTTCCCGGAGCAATATTCTTTGTCGCTCGTTCCAACGGCTTATGCACGGGCGGTTCGGGGTCTGGTTACGTCTATTCAACCACACAACTCTCCCCCAACTCGGCCTCGCCGCTGAAATCACTGGATTACGAAGCGCGCAATCATGCGAGTAAACACTACGCATACGTTTTCAAGCCGCTGAAAGAGGACTGGTATACGTTCTACGAAGTGGATTGGTAACACGCTCGCGATCAAGAAGTAATTGGCATAGCCCCAATGCGCTCGCTGCGGTCACCTCAGGTCGCCACGCCGAGGGAACCATTCACCCTCTCCCATTTTTCCCCGCCTGCTTCATCCCCGCCCGCAACCCGCGCACAATTGCTTTTCGGTAGCCGGCGCGGTTCATCGCATTCATCACCGCAGCCGCGACGCCACCCGGCGTAGCCGCCTCGTGCAGCAACTCTTCGAGAGAGGACTTGCCTTCGCGCCAAGCCGCAATCCCATCCGCCAGCGCGTGAGCAGCAGCCTCGCGCGCCATCCTACGATCCAGCCCGATCTTCTCAGCCGCCTCCATCAGCGCCGCCAGCGCGTGATATCCATGACTGCTGGAAAACGTCACGGTAAACGCATCGAACTGCTTCTCCGGAATTTCCAGCACCGCCCCGACCAAGCCAAAAAAATCTCGCACCTCGGCTCGGTAGCCAACAGAGAAGCCTCGTCCAAAAGTCAGCGCCGTCAGCCCCCGCCCGCTGCGGCACACCGGGCTGGGCATGGCTCGCGCCCACTTCACCGGCGGGCCCAGGCAGGCGCGTAGTTTAGAGAGAGGAACCCCGGCGGCCAAACTCACCACCGTCAAACTCCGCCCGATTTTCCCCCTTCCAATCTCCTCCACCAACCCGCGCACCGAAACCGGCCGCACCGCGATAATCAATACACGAGCCGCATCCACTGCTCGATGCAAATCCGGCTCGATCTCTACTCCATACTGCCGCTTCAACTCTTTCAGTTTTTCAGCATGCCGGTCATGCACCACAATCGGCTTCGCGTAGGCAGCCAGCCGCAATCCCGCCACCAGCGCGCTGGTGATGCGTCCGCCTCCAAGAAACACCGTAGCTTTCACGCGATCTCCGAGCAGACCTCGTCGGCCGCCTCCAGCAGCACTTCCACATCGGCCTCCGTATGTGCCGTCGAGATGATCCAGTGCAGCCCGTTCGAAGGCGTCATATAAATCCCGCGCTCGAGCAGCCCGTTCACGAATCGCGAATAGAGTTTTGTATCAACGTACTCGCAGTACTCGCGGTAATCGTGGATCGCATCGCGCTCGGTAAAATAAATTTGGAACATCGGCCCGAACCCTTGCACGATCGCCTTCACCCCGTGCCGCCGAAATATTTTCCGCAGCCCGGCAATGGCAGCATTGCCAACCGCGTGAAGCTTCCGGTAAGTTCCTTCGGCGGAGAGCAAATCGAGATTCGCTGCAACCACTTTCATAGTCAGTCGATGTCCATTAAACGTTCCATAGTGCAGAACCATCTTGTCGCTCCACTGCATGCGCTCAAGAATCGAGCGTGGTCCCGCCACCGCGCCCACGGGAAATCCCGCGCCCAGCGCCTTTCCGAAGGTGCTGATGTCGGGTTCGACACCGTAATATTCCTGGCATCCGCCCGGCGCATAGCGAAAGCCAGTGACCACTTCGTCCAGAATTAGCAACGCTCCACACTCTCGCGTAAGCTCGCGCACGCGCTGCAAATATCCATCACGCGGAAGAATGCACCCCATGTTAGCCATGATGGGTTCGGTGATCACCGCAGCCAGTTCGCGTCCCTGCTCCGCAAGAATCCGTTCGAGCGCAGCTACATCGTTCCAGGGCGCCAGCACCACGTCGTCAAAGATCGAAAGCGGAATACCTTCGGAGTCCGGAATGCGCGCCGGATTCTCCGCCGTGCCCAACTGCTCCGGTGGATGACCATGCGCGTTCAGCAAGTACGGATCGTACCAGCCGTGATAGTGCCCCTCGAATTTCAGGAACTTATGCCGTCCGGTATGCGCGCGCGCCAGTCGCAAGGCGAGCATGGTCGCTTCACTGCCGGTGTTAGCGAAACGCACCACCTCGGCCGAGGGCACCATGCGGCAAAACCGTTCCGCAGCCTCGATCTCCGCGGATGTCGCAGCCGCGAAGTGAGAGCCTTCCACCATAGCCTGGGAAACCGTCTTCACAATAGTTGCGTTAGCATGCCCCTGGATGAGCGCGCCAAACGACATCATGAAATCGATATATTCATTACCGTCAATGTCCCATACGCGCGATCCCTTGCCGCGTTCCAGCACGATCGGCCCCGAGGTATACACCGCAGCGCCGCGCGACGGCGAGTTCACGCCTTCGACCAGCGACAGCTGTGCCCGTTCAAACCATTCCTTGGACCGCGCCCGGCTTCGTGTCTGTTTTTTTTGTGCCATGTCGATCCCAGTCATGCAGCGCTTCAGTCTGCGAGGCCACCGCCGTCCACCACCAGAGCGGCGCCCGTCATGAAGGAAGAATCATCCGACGCCAGAAACAGTACAGCCTTCGCGATCTCATCCGCTGTGCCAATCCGTCCCATGGGCCGGTTGGCGCATCCTGCCAGATAATCCTCCCACGTTAAACCGCGCATTCGCGCATCTTCGGGAAGCATGGGTGTGTCCACGTCACCCGGGCAGATACAATTCACCCGGACCCCCTGCCGTCCGTGGTCGATGGCCATTGCCTTGGTCAACAGCACCACGCCGCCTTTGGACGCGCAGTAGGCAACCGCCGCGTCTCCGCCCGCAATCCCCCATCCGGAACTGTTGTGAATGATCACTCCACAACGCTGCTCAATCATGCTGGGCAAAGCCGCCTTCGACATCAGAAAAGTTCCTTTCAGGTTGACATCCATCTGCAGGTCCCACTCTTCCTCTGTGCAGTCGACGGTAGTGCGCGGGAAGAAAACGCCAGCATTGTTAAAGAGTATGTCGAGATGGTGGAATGCTCGCAGCGTCTCCTCCACGGCATGGCGGCATTCCTCGGCCTTGCGCACATCGGCTCGGATAAAGATAGCCTCGCCGCCCTCACTCAGGATCCTCTCGGCAACGGCTTCCCCGCGCTTTTCGTTGCGGCCAGTGATCGCCACCTTGGCCCCTTCTTTGGCAAAGAGGACCGCCGTAGCTTCGCCGATGCCGGACGTACCGCCTGTGATCAAAGCGGCTTTATTTTCCAATCGCATGCTTTACCCTGACCCCGCCAACCCGCCGCCATCCACCACCAGCGCGGTTCCGGTTACAAACGAAGACGAGGCACTGGCAAGATAGAGCGCGGCCTGCGCGATTTCCTCCGGCGTACCCACGCGCCCCAGCGGACGCTTCGCCGACTCGGAGAGAAATCGATCTTCCGCTTCGCCCAATTGCCGCGCCTCACTGCGCAGCATCGCGGTATCGGTATCACCCGGACAAATGCAGTTCACTCGAATCTTCTGCCCGCCATGGTCAATGGCCATGGCTTTAGTCAGCAGTACCACCGCGCCCTTGGAAGCGCAGTAAGCGGCTGCTCGCGCCCCTCCCACTAAACCCCACCCCGAAGCCGCGTTGATAATCGAACCTTCGCCGCCCTTCGCCATGATTGGAATAACTTCGCGGCACATCAGGAAAACGGATTTTACATTCACCGCCATCACGCGGTCCCAATCTTCTTCGCTAATCTCAATTACCGAGGCTCGCCGGATAATACCTGCATTGTTGAACAGCACATGGATACTACCGAATTCTTTGACCGTATGTTCGACCACGCGCTTGCAGTCGGCAGCGCGGGTCACATCGGCGCGCTCGAAAATCGCGCGTCCCCCGCCTGCCGAAATTTCGCGCGCAACCTCAACGCCAGCTTCTTGATTAAGATCGACAACGCTCACCGCCGCCCCTTCGCCAGCAAAAAGCAGCGCCGTCGCCCGGCCAATACCACCCCCGCCGCCAGTAACAATCGCCGTCTTGCCTGCCAGTTGCTTCCCGAGCATGTCTCTTCAGCTTCCCACATATCTCGCATATAAACTTCGCGCCACCCCGGTATCGGTTGTTCCCTTAATAATCGCCCGCCCGTCGGGAAACAGCGTCATCTCATAGGGCTCGCGCCAGAACTTCAGCACGAATTCGTTGTGCCGCACTATACCGAGCGACTCCAGCCGCCGCTGCATCTCGGCAAAATCAATCGGCCTCGACCGCTCGTGAATCTGCACCGAGTTTCTTCCGCACATCGTAATATGCGGACGCCCCTCACCCGCCAAATGTACAAAATCCCTCTCGCCGCACGCCCGGCACCCCGCCCGCGGTTTCCCCGCCGCAATCTCAGCCTGCTCGTTGTTCCAAACATCGAACGACCACAGTGTTTCCCGCAATCGCCCCAGAGCCTCGCCACCCACCAGCAGCTTTAACGCCTCTGTCGCCGCCACCGATGCAACCACGTTCACCGCGGTATTCAATATTCCGGAAGTCTCACACGTCTCCACCATCCCCTGCGGTGTATCCGGAAAAATGCAAGCCAGGCACGCCGTTTTCCCCGGTAACACATTCAATGTCACCCCGTAACTCCCCACCGCCGCGGCATAAATCCACGGCAGGGAAGCCTTCACCGCATAGTCGTTCACCAAATAGCGAGTCTCGAAATTGTCGGTGCCATCGAGAATTACGTCCATTCCTTCAAGTAACACCTGAATATTCCGCGGAACCACATCCTCCACCCGCGCCTCTACCATAATCTCCGAATTAAACCCGGCAATTTTTCGCGCCGCCGCAATTGCCTTGGGCAAAGATTCGGACGCATCCACCTCGTCAAACAGCGACTGCCGCTGCAGATTGCTCGCCTCCACATAATCGCGATCGATAATGCGCAATTTACCGACCCCCGCTCGCGCCAACAATGACGCCAGCGCCGAGCCGGTCGCTCCACACCCCACAATCGCGACCCTCCCCGCCGCCAGTCGCCGCTGGCCTTCCGCTCCGATTCCGCGAAACAGAATCTGCCGCGAGTACCGTTCCCCGAACTTTTCTTTTTCTTCTTCTACGCCCTGCCTCAAGGAGGTCACCAGTTCCTTCCCGCAAAACCTTTATTATAAGTGTGATCGCTTAAGTCATCAGTGCACTGGACAACGAGGGCCCACGCTTCATCGAAATAGGAAACGGCCCCAAGGAAATTATTTGCTGAGACGGTACGCCTCATTCGTCATCTTGATCGTTGTCTCGCTCGCTCCGACTGCCCGTGCCGGATCGTCTCTCCCTGTGCCTTCCTCCCAGGAACCCCAATCCGCACCATTCTCGTCTCTCGCCTCCATGTCTTCCTACGTCGGACGCACCGTCAAGTCCATTGAACTCCCCGGCATTGCAGACTCCGATCATTTACTCCAAATGCTTCCTCAAAAAGCTGGCCAGCCCCTCGACCGGGATCAGGTTCGCGATAGCATCCGCATCCTTTTCTCCACCGGCCGCTTCGCTGACATCCAGGCCGAAGTCACGCCCTCCGGCGTCGATGTCGTGCTCACCTTCACCACGTCGCTCAACTTTTTTGTGGGCGCCGTCGACGTTGAAGGTGCTCCCGGTCATCCCAGCTACAACCAGATCGTGAACGCCTCCAAATTCCAGTTCGGCGAATTGCATACCCTCGACAAACTCGACCGCGCCTTGCAGAACATCCGCCAACTCATGCAGGAGAATGGCTATTACCGCGCGCGCGTGACCGCCGAAAGCGCCTCCAATGCCCCCACCCAGCGGGTCAATATCCTGTTCCACATTACGGCAAAAGAACCGGCTCACGTCGGCGAGGTCAAACTCACCGGCCACGCGCCGCTTTCCCAAATTCAGGTACAGGATATCGCCAGGATGCATCCCGGCGATCGCGTCACTGCGGCGCGCATCACCAATGCCCTTCAGCATCTCCGCAAAAAGTTTCAGAAACAGCAGCGCGTTCTTGCCCAAGTCTCCATCGCCGAACAGAAATATCGCCCCGAATCCAACTCCGTCGACTATACCTTCCTGATTGAACGTGGTCCCGTGGTCGTGGTGTATACCCAGGGATTTCACGTCAGCCACGGCGTTCTGAAGAGAGAAATCCCTGTCTACCAGGAAAACGCTCTCGACGACGATCTGCTCAACGAAGGCAAGCGCAACCTCCTGAACTATCTTCAAAGCCGCGGCCACTTCGACGCCACCGTCGATTTTCAGAAGGAAACTGGCTCCGATACTATCCGTATAATCTACCGTATCGATCCTGGCCCGGTGCATAAGCTCGAACTCGTCGAGATCACCGGAAACAAATATTTCTCCCGGCAAATCCTCCGCCAGCGCCTGCAGATCCAGCCCGCCGGCAAGGTTTTTTCTCCCGGGCGCTACAGCGAAGCCCTGCTCAGGAATGACGTTGCCGGCCTTCAGGCCTTGTACGTTTCCAACGGATTCCGCCATGCCAAAATTCAGACCAAGGTCGACGACGACTATCGCCACAACCAGAATCACCTTGCAGTTCACATTCAGATCGAGGAAGGCCCGCAAACTCTTGTCGGCGCATTCCAGATTGTCGGGAATCAGAAGATCGAGGCCAAGGCTTTCCCTGAGATGAATACCACCACAGGCCAGCCCTATTCCGAACAGAATCTAGCCGGTGATCGCGAAACCATCCTCAACTACTACTTCAATCACGGTTTTCCCAACGCTATCCTCGAGATCACCACCAACCCTTCCCCCGCTGCGCCCGATCGCGAAGACGTTATCTACACCATCCAGGAGGGCGAGCAGTTCTTCGTCAACCACGTCATGGTCGCGGGCCTCGATCACACCCGCGATTATGTCGTGCAGCGCGAAATTCAAGTCGCTGGCGGCCAAGCCCTCAGCCAGGGGGACCTGCTCGATACCCAGACCAAGCTTTATGATCTTGGCATCTTCAGCCAGGTCGACACTGCCGTGCAGAATCCTGAAGGTTCTGATCCTCAGAAAAATGTTCTCGTCCAGGTGCAGGAAGCCAAACGCTACACCTTCACCTACGGCCTCGGCCTCGAATTCGAGACCGGCCTGCCTTCCGGCACCAACTCCGGCGGTTCGACCGGCGTGAGCCCCCGCGTGGGATTCGATGTTACCCGCTTGAACGTGGGCGGCCGTAACCAGACCCTCATCTTCCAGTCCCACGTCGGAACCCTGCAGCAGCGCGGTGTGATCAGCTATGAAATCCCCAAAATCTTCAACAATGATCTCTTCAAGCTCTTCTTTACCATTTTTTACGACAATAGCCTGAACGTCGCCACCTTCACCTCGCAGCGTCTCGAGGGCAAAATCGATCTGCGTCAGCAAATCGGCAAGCAGCAAGTCAATCACTCCACTTCCATCACCTACCGCTTCGATTACCGCCGCGTCAAAGCCAGCAACCTCGTGTCCAACTTTTCACCTGCCGAGTTTAGCTTGTTTTCTCTGCCCGCCCATGTTGGTGGCCCCGGTTTCACTTTCATCCGCGACCAGCGCGATAACCCCATCGAAAGCACCAAGGGGCAATACTTTACCCTCGATGCTTTTGCCGCTTCCAGCTATGTCGGCTCGCAGTCGGACTATGGCCGCGCTCTTGGCCAGGATTCCACCTACTATGCCTTCGGCCGCCCCAATCACAAGTTCGTCTTCGCACGCTCCACCACCCTTGGCCTGGAACAACCCTATGGAGGCACCAGAATCCTGCCCCCAGGGTCCTGTCCTCTGAATGGACTGCAGACCGAGTGTCAGGAGAATATTTCCATCATCCCCCTGCCCGAATTATTTTTCGCCGGTGGTGGCAACTCTCACCGCGGTTTCGGGTTGAATCAAGCAGGACCCCGCGATCCCGATTCCGGTTTCCCCGTCGGTGGCTCGGCGCTGTTCGTTAATAGTGAGGAACTTCGCTTTCCTCCGGTCAGCCTCCCCTTTCTCGGGGAAGGCTTCGGTTTCGCCATCTTTCACGATATGGGAAATGTTTTTACCGCCGGGCACGACATGATTAAAGGGCTTGTGCGCTGGCATCAACCCGATCCCGCGCAGTGTTTGCCGGTAAGCGGCACAATGCTGACTCCGTGCATGATCTCCTTCAACAACAGTGGCTATGACTATACTTCTCATGGCGTTGGCATCGGGTTGCGTTATAAGACTCCTATTGGCCCCTTGCGCTTTGACTTCGGGTACAATCTGAATCCGACAAGATATTTTCAGGGCACTTTTGATCCAACGACTCTGGTGCAGACGGGATTTGAGACGCAGCGTCTCCGTCATTTCAATGTATTTTTCAGTATAGGTCAGCCATTTTGATGAAATTTTCTACCCTCCGAACGATTACGGCCGCGCTTGCCCTTCTGCTGTCTGCGCTTCTTCTTGCCCCCGCGCATTCCGCCTCCGCGGAGGTAATCGACCGCATCGTCGCCACCGTGAACGGGCGCGTGATCTTGCAGTCCGATTTGGATGAAGCCTTATGCTACGAAGCTCTTCTCACCAACCGCTCCCTCGCCGATTTGACTGACGACGACCGCCGTGCCGCACTCGACCGTCTCATCGATCAGGAGCTTCTGCGCGCGCAGATGAAGTCTGCCGACTTCCCCCACGCCACCGACGCTGAAGTCGCCGCCCGCATCTCAGAGGCCCGCAAACAATATCCTCAAGCCGTCACAGACGATGCCTGGCGCTCACTTCTCGCGCGCTATCACATCACCGAAAAAGATGTTTTCGCCCACGTTCAGCGGCAAATCGATGTCATGCGCCTCGTCGATGCCCGCCTTCGCCCCGCCGTGCAGATCGATGCCAAGTCCATCGAAGCTTACTATCGCGATCAGTTCGTCCCCCAATTGAAGCAGTCCGGCGCTTCCGACGTTCCCCTCGCCGAAGTCTCCGCCAAAATCCGCGAGCTTCTCACCCAGGAAAAAGTCAGCGAGATGCTAATCTCTTGGCTGCAAACGTTGCGCTCCGAAGGCCAAGTTCACATACCCGGCGTCACCCCCTCATCGAATGACCCGGGAGTCCAATCGCAGTGACCGCCGACGCCGCCAAACCCGCTCGCCGTTGGTGGAAATATCTGCTCGCCCTTGTCGCTGCCGCGTTTCTCTGCGTCGCCGCCCTGCTTTTCTATACCACCACCGATTCGTTTCAATCGCTGGTCCGCCGTCGCCTGGTCGCTGAGCTCGAACGCATCACCGGGGGCCGCGCCCAAATCGGCCGCTTCTATACCATTCCTTTTCGCTTGCAGGTCGAAGTGCGGGATATCACGGTCCACGGCCGCGAATCCGCCACTGACATCCCTCTCGCTCACGCCGATGGCATCGTCGCCCGCCTGAAGATCACCTCTCTTCTCCGTTCCGAATTAGCCTTCGAGGAACTCATCCTCGATCAGCCCGTCGTCCATCTCGCTTTCTATCCCGACGGCACCACAAATTTTCCTCGGCGATCGACTACTGTCACCGGCCAGACTTCTATCGAACAACTCTTCGCGCTTTCCATCAATCGCCTCGAACTCCGCCACGGTCGCCTCCTTTGGGACGACCAGACCATCCCTCTTAATCTCGCCGCCCGCGATACCTGGCTCCAGATGGATTATTCCTATCTCCACGCGCGCTACAACGGACGCCTCCTGCTCGGCTTGGTCGATACCAAGTTGTTGGACTACCGCCCCTTCGCCTGGATGAGCTCGGCGGATTTTAGCCTCGGTTCCGACTCTGCCGACATCACTTCTCTCAAATGGAATTCCGGCCACTCCAATCTTTCCGCCACCGGCCACATCACCAACTTTCGCCGTCCGCACATTCAAGCCGCCTACGATGCTCACCTCGATCTCACCGAAGCCGCATCCATTACGCGCCGCCGTGAGCTTCGCGCCGGACTCCTCGAGCTCAAGGGAGGGAGCCACTGGTCACCCGACCAGTTCGCCTCCAGCGGACTGCTCACGGTTCGCGATCTAGCCTGGAGGGACGATCAGATTTCTTTTTCCAGAGCTGCTCTCACCACCGGCTACTCGGTCTCTGATCAACAACTCAAACTTTCCAAACTGCAAGGCAAGATTTTCTCTGGAAGTTTCACCGGCGATGCCGAACTGAATCAGTGGCTCGCACCCGATCAGCACCTTTCGCTCACGGCCAGAAAAAATCTTGAGACCGCCACTATCTCTGCGACTCCACCGCCGAACAAATCTCGCCAGCCAATTGCTAAACCCAAACAGCCCGCCATTCAGAGCGCATTCATTCTTCTCCGCCTGCACGACATCTCCGCCGAAGATTTCGCCCTCGCCCTCAATGCCTCGGCTCACCCGATCCCTGATTTCCATCTCGCCGGACTAGCGTCGGGCACCCTCGAGACTCGTTGGAAGGGAACTCGCCGCGACGCCGAAATTCAGTTCGCCCTTGATGCCACTCCGCCCGCGCATCCTGCCCATCTGCCTCTCACCGCCCACGCCACCGGCGTCTACTACGCGGCCACCGATACGCTCGATCTCCCGCAGTTTAGCCTGACCACACCTACCAGCCACGTTCAGGCGTCCGGCACTTTGTCTTCCACCTCTGCGCTTCGCCTCTCCGTTTCCACGTCCAGTCTCATCGACTGGCTTCCGTTCGTCGCTGTGGTGCGCGGCCCCGCGTTGTTTCCCGTCGTGCTCAACGGTCGCGCTGCCTTCAATGGCAACCTCACCGGCGCACTACCCTCTCCTCAACTGGCCGGCAACCTGCAGGTCGACGATTTCGATGTCAACATCCCCGCCACCGCCAAAACTCACCCACTCCACACGCACTGGGATTCTCTCGCCACCTCGCTCCAGCTTTCCTTCCACGCCATCGCCCTTCGCAATGCCACTCTGCGTCGGGACGATACCTCCGCCCAGTTCGACGCCTCCGCCACTCTCGACCACGGCCATTTCACCGCCGACAGTCAATTTACCATCCGCGCCAACTTGCTCAACACCGACCTCGCCGCCGTGCAAGCGCTCGCCGGATACAACTATCCCATCACCGGCACGGCCGATCTTTCCCTGCAAGCCGCTGGCACCGAGTCCGATGCTCACGGTGACGGTCAAATCCATCTCAACCACGCCTCGGCCTACGCTGAGCCCATCCAGCAATTCGATTCCAACTTCCATTTCAACCACGGAGAACTCGCGCTCGATAACATCCATCTCTTCCACGACGATGCCATCGTCACCGGCAGCGCTGCCTACAATCCCACCACCCGCGCCTTCCGTCTCGACGTAGCCGGAAATAATTTGGATCTGGCCCGCATCCGCCAGATCCATTCCAATCGTCTCTCCATCGAAGGACGTGCCGATTTCACCCTCAAGGCCTCCGGCACGCCGGACGCCCCCGCCATCGACTCTTCCATCCACATCCGCAACCTCACCCTCGATCACGAACTCGCCGGCGACCTCGATCTGCAAGCCATCACCCAGGGCAGCACTCTTCAATTCACCGGCAATTCCCACTTGCAGCGCGGTTCGTTACTTGTCAGCGGGAATGTCAAGTTGCGCGACGGCTATGCCGCCGATCTGTCATTCCGCATGGATCAGCTCGATCTCGATTCCTTTTGGCATGCCTATCTCGGCGCCCAGCTCACCGGACATTCTTCTGTCGCCGGCTCTCTCGATCTCCACGGTCCGCTCTTTCATGCTTCGCGATGGATTGTGGATGGCGACCTCACCGCCGTCTCCCTCGATCTCGAGCACGTCAAACTTCATAACCAGGATCCCCTTCGCTTCGTCCTCGCGAATCAGTCCATCAACATAAAGCAACTCCACATGCTGGGGGAGGGAACTGACCTCACCGCTCACGGCTCGATGCAACTCTCCGGCGCTCGCACCCTCGATCTCGCCGCCGATGGCCGCCTCGATCTCAAGTTGCTTTCTGGATTCGACCGTGAACTTTCTGCCTCCGGCCTCGTCACCATGAACATGACGGTCGGCGGAACCCTCGCCGATCCTGTTCCTCAGGGTCGTCTTGAATTTGCCAATGGGTCGCTCTCTTATGCGACACTGCCCAGCGGTCTTAGCGAACTCAGCGGTTCTCTCGTCTTCACTCGCGAGCGCGTCCACATCGAGAGCCTCACTGCCCGCACCGGCGGGGGCACTCTCGCTTTCCAGGGCGACGCCACTTATCTCAACCAGCAACTTAATTTCAATCTCACTGCCTCCGGCAAAGACGTTCGGCTGCGTTATCCGCCCGGCGTTAGTTCTACCGCCAACGCCGCATTGCACTGGGTGGGCACCCGCTCCGCTTCCACCGTCTCCGGCGAAATCACCATCAACAAAATTGCCGTTACTCCCGGCTTTGACTTCAGTTCCTATCTGGAGCGCAGCCGCCAAGGCGCGCCCCTCACCGTCGCCAACTCCCCGCTCAACAACATCAAACTCGATATCCACGTCCAGACCGCCCCCGAACTCCAGATGCGTACCGCCATCGCTCGCCTCTCCGGCGACGCCGACCTGCGCCTCCGCGGCTCCGTCGCTCGCCCCGCCGTCCTCGGCCGGGTCGATATTCTCGAAGGTCAGGCCACCTTCCACGGCATCCGCTTCACTCTTGAGCGCGGCGACATCACCTTCGCCAATCCCGTTTCCATCGAACCCCAACTCAATCTTCAGGCCTCCACGCACGTCCGCAACTACGATCTCAACATCACCGTCACCGGCACCCCCGATCGCGGACTCCACCTCAACTACCGCTCCGAACCTCCCCTGCCGCAATCCGATATCATCGCCCTGCTCGCTCTCGGCCGTACTGGCGATCAATCCGCCCAACTCCAGGAGCAGTCCGGCCAAAGCGCTTTTACCGATCAAGCCACCGCCCTTATTCTGGATCAGGCCCTCAACTCCACCGTCAGCAGCCGCTTCCAGCGCCTCTTCGGCGCCAGCAACATCAAAATCGATCCCCAGGGACTCGCCTCCGAAACCAATCCCGTCAGCAACGGCCCGCAAATCACCATCGAACAGGAATTCGCCAACAACCTGTCTCTAACTTATTCCACCAACGTCTCGCAGAGCTCGCAGCAGATCATCCAGGGCGAGTACTATGTCAATCGCAACCTTTCTGTCGTCGGCACCCGCGACCAGAACGGCGTAGTCAGCTTCGACGTCCGCGTCCGCCGCCGCAAACAATAAGTTGAGGCCAAAATTTATCGAGGGGAAAGTTTCGGGAAGGGCACGGCTTCAGCCGTGCCGTACAGAGCCGCTAGTCCGGCGGGCGCCCCTGAGGTATGGGCCGTCAGTTCGAGAAGTTCCTATCTCCGAATTCCATACACATCATGGTAATGATCCCACGCGGTCGCCTGATAAAAGACGCAACTACCCAGTTGCGAAATGATTTTCTTCATGGGTTCGGGCGATTCCAGTGAAAATGGGAAAACTAGCAGCTGCCTTCGTATCAGCCGCCGCTCCCCCGATAAACGCTCTATCATAACTGCGGGCTCCGGCCACGCAATTGAAGCCCGAAGCCGAAGCCAATCCCTATGACCGACCCTACCACCGCCCGCCAACTCATGGTCGACTCCCAACTCCGCGCCCGCGGCCTCTCCGACCCGTGCGTCCTCGACGCCATCCTCCGCGTTCCCCGCCACGAATTCGTTCCCGAGTCCCTCCGCGCCGAAGCCTACGACGACTACCCTCTGCCCATCGGCGACGGCCAAACCATTTCTCAGCCCTACGTCGTCGCCGTCATGCTGGAATCCCTCCAACTCACCCCGACCGACACTGTCCTCGAAATCGGTACCGGTTCCGGATACGTTACTGCCCTCCTCGGCGAACTTGCCGCACAAGTTTTCTCGATTGAACGTCACCCCGCCCTGGCCTCCAACGCGCGTACCGTTCTCGCCACGCTCGGCTACGCCAATGTCCAGGTAATTACCGGCGACGGCACACTCGGTCTCCCAGCCCACGCTCCTTTCGACGCCATCCTTGTCTCCGCAGCCGCTCTCACCATTCCTCCCGCCCTCCTCGCCCAACTCCGAGAAGGCGGCCGCATGATCATTCCCGTCGGCCCCCCCGACTCCCAGCAACTCCAATTCATTCGCATGCACAACGGCCAGCCTGTGATCTCTCTCCGCGAACCCGTCCGCTTCGTCCCCCTGATCCCCGGTCGCGATTGATTCTTTCGCGGATTGTTATCCTGAGAGAGCGCGTTCTTGCGCGAACGAAGGATCCGGGCGAACGGCGCGACGTGTCGCGTTGTTTGCGACACATAAATCGTGCGTTTGACTCGCTTCCTCATTAAACTTCGCCACTACCGCACTCTCAGCATCCCGTCGTTGTACACTGCATATTCCATGAGCGCGATCGGAGTTTTGCACGAGAAGCTGGTTTTCAACCGCCGCGTAGAAACCCTCGCAGGATGGTTTGCGCAGCTTGCCCCGCCCTCAGCCCGCGTGCTTGACGTCGGCTGCGGCGATGGTCTTATCTCCGCCGTTCTCCAATCCCGCCGCCCCGATCTCACTCTCCGCGGCATCGACGTGCTGCCCCGCAGCCGCACCCACATCCCGGTTGAAATGTTCGACGGATCGCGCATCCCCTTCGACGATCAGTCTTTCGATGCGGTTCTCTTCTCCGACGTTTTGCACCACACTCCCCATCCCGCGGCTCTTTTGCGCGAGGCCCGCCGCGTGGCGGCGCACTGCGTGCTCATCAAGGATCACAATCGCAACGGCCTGGCAGCCGGTGCGCGCCTGCGCTTTATGGACTGGGTCGGAAACGCCAGATTCGGCGTCGCCCTGCCCTACAATTATTGGACTGAGCGCCAGTGGCGCGCCGCATGGCACGAAGTCGGCCTTCACCCAGATCAGCTCATCACCAATCTCGGTCTGTATCCTTTGCCCGCTAATTGGATTTTCGGAGCAAAACTCCACTTCATAGCCCGCCTCACAAAGTGCCCCTCGCTCCTGCTTTGAAGGGGCGCGGCTTCAGCCGCGCCGTAAGACTCTCTTACGCGCCCGCCTTCTGCAGAGACCTCCCTGAATAATCCAGCCTCTTCAGAGGTGCTTTGATTTCCCGCTTCGCCAGGAATTCATCCACCGCCTTGCGCGCACCCTTCCAGTATCCGTAATCGTCAAATTGAATGATGCCCCCGGGAACAACCTTGTCGTACAGCTCTTCCAAACATACCTTCACGCTTTCGTACCAGTCCCCGTCAATGTGAAGCAGGGCAATTCGCTCGATTGGACTCCGCGGGATCGTATCCTGAAACAAACCTTTCACAAACTGAACTCCTTCCGCGACTCCTCGATCCCGAAACAGTTCCCGCACTTCCTCCAACTGCCCAAGGCAACTGCCGGTAAAGAGCTCAGCGATTTCGTAATCTGGATCATCCGCGGTTGGGGCCGGCAACCCTTCAAATGTGTCAAAGAGCCACAATTTACGGCGCTCTCCCAGTTGCCGCAGGCGCAACGCCATCAGCGCAGCGCTGCCTCCGCGGGCGCATCCGCATTCCACCAAGTCTCCATCCAGATGTCTTTCTACGACCCACTTCACCCCTTCATGCAGCCCGCGCAGCCGTGCCACACTGCACATCGTATGGCCGCGAACTTGCCGGTATAACTTTGAGAACTCAAATGGCGAGATCAGATGCCAGCTCTCCGCCGCCGCCCGCATCACCGTGTCGGTCACCAGCTCAGGATCACGCAGCCGGTAAAAAATCTCTTTCAGCGGATGCCCCGTCCGCTGCGTCCCCGCCGCTACCCGTTGCTTTTCCGCCAATTGATTGGATTCCATGGAAAGAGGTTTTTGTCGCACCGTGTGCTGCCCTGGCTTGCCGAAAAAACTCCGCTCTTGGGTGACTCCGCTCTTAGTGACTCTGGTTGTCGGTGACTCTGGTTCTTGGATGACTCGGTTTTTGGGTGGCGCAGCGCTTCAGCGCTGCCATAAAGGTCGCAAATCGACGGCGGCTTTAGCCGCTGAGGTACTGGCCCACACCAACGCCCACGACTACCGTTAAATTCGCTATCTCCTCCGCAGCCCCAGCACGCTCAAGAAAAAACTCGCAAAAATAGTTTGCACTCCCAGCGTCAAACACAGCGCCGCCGGAATCACAATCCTCATCGTCCGCGAATAATCCAGCATGCCAAAGTGCCGTGCTCCCCAGCCACTGACCGCATATACCGTAGCGCCTAATCCCACGATAGTCAGCAGCACACCCACAGCCAATCCAACCTCGAGCGTGACGTAGCGGAAAAGTTTATCCAATGCAGCGTCGGGAGGAAGCAGCCCCTCCGAAATCGCAAATATCTTGGTAAAACAAGCGAAGGCGATTGCCTGAAATCCCAGCAGCACAAACGCCGCGGCGTACACCAGCGTGTGAACGTCCAACGTGACCCCGCCCACCGTCCTTGCACTCGGCAACAGCCACAGACCCAGCACCGCCCCCACCAGCATCAACGCGATTCCAGGATATAGAAACAGCCAACGCGGACTATAAAGCAGCAGGAATCGTAGATGCCTCCACCCGTCGCGCCATGTGCGCAGATGCGGAGCCCGGCTCCGTCCATCGGGCGACAAACTCGTCGGCACTTCCGCAACCGAAAGCCCTAACAAACTCGCCTTCACCACAATCTCGCTGGCAAATTCCATTCCTGTTGTCCGCAGCCCCATGCGGCCAAACGCTGCTTTGCTGAACCCTCGCAGCCCGCAATGAAAATCTCCAACCGGACTCTTGAACAAAAGCCTTCCTACACCTGACAACACGGGATTCCCCAGGTACTTATGCAAAAACGGCATCGCGCCCGGTTCAATCCCACCCCGGAAACGGTTGCCCATCACCACGTCCACGCCCTTCCGCAACTGTTCGACAAACCGCGGGATGTGTCCAAAATCGTAGCTGTCGTCCGCATCTCCCATCACCACATATTTACCGGACGCCACCGCGACACCGCCCATCAACGCATTGCCGTATCCCTTGGCCCGCACATTCACTACCCTCGCGCCCAGCCGTTCCGCAATCTCCACCGAGCCGTCGGTGCTCCCGTTGTCCGCGATCACAACTTCGCCCGCAATGTTCGCTTCCCGTAACGCCCGCTGTGCCTTGACAATGCAGGCCTCCAGCGTCTCCGCCTCATTCAGGCAAGGCATCACCACCGACACTTCTATCGTCCCGGCTTCCTTCACCGGCAACGCAACCGGCTGACGATCTACTTCCGCTCTCAGGGCAACCGCCACAATGAACTCCTTGAATACCGGAATAATAACAGGAACGCCGACAACTCCCCGCGCTACTTATCCAAAACAAAATGCCCCCACCCTCCGCAGGTGTTGTTGCAACCAGAAAATGTCGTATTAACTGCAACGAAATTCTGTCACCCCCGTTGTCGTTTAGGTAACGGCCGCCAAAGCGGGGCG
>CZKJ01000086.1_pt1 | contig 32089 bp, 21 predicted proteins | sample 1122331 | NCBI WGS metagenome assembly CZKJ01 (sample SAMEA3539301, study PRJEB10725) | soil metagenome | biome: tundra; feature: field; material: soil | place: USA | collected 2010-05 | depth 0.15 m
CGAGCGCTTCCAAGGCCGCGCCCATCGAAGGCACGGTCGAGCTGGCCAACGTGGACTTCAGCTACTCCATGTCCATTCGCCGCTTGAATGACGCACCACGGCCATCCAAGCCCTTCACCGAGGAGGCTTGGCTGCAGGTCGAACAGGTGGCGCGTCGCGTCGACGCGGACCTGGAAACGCAGGATGTACGCCTGACCATGGGCGGCGAGCCAACGTTCGTCGGCATCGATGAGCCCGAGAGCGCGCAATGGAACATCGATGCTCTGGGAGCGATGAAGCGAACCCGCGGCCTGGCTCTCATCCAATGCCTCCGGGAGAGGGTGGCGCCCGGCGCACTGCTTCACTATGGACAAGGCAAATGGTATCCCGGCGAGCCGTTGCCGCGTTGGGCGCTGAGCTGCTGTTGGCGCGCCGACCGCGTCCCTGTCTGGGAGAATATTGATCTCATCGCTCACGAAGATCAGGACTACGGCTTCGGCGCGGCCGATGCTTTAAAGTTCATAGAAGCGCTCACGCGCCGCCTTCAGGTGAGCTTCGAAAACGTGCTGCCGGCGTACAACGGCGAAGCTGAGTCGGCGGAGGTGGCCGGGTACATTTTGCCCATTCGCCGCCGTCAATCGGAGGGCCGGTTGTGCTGGTCGAGCCAGTTGTGGTTCCGTCGCCCAGAACGTCTGTTGCTGTCGCCGGGCGATTCCCCCGTCGGCTACCGTATACCGACCGAGTCGATGCCCTGGGTGGCGCCTGATGAGCTGGAATACGAGTACGAGGCGGCGCCGTTCGCGGATCTGATCAAGCTTCCATCACGCCCGATCCGGCGGATGGATCTGTTCCAGAAAAATCCCGTGGCCGATCCTCTTCCCGCTCTCTCGGCCACCGCGGAAGCTGCTCCGGAACTGATCCGGCCAGCGCTGTGCGTGCAGGCTCGAGAAAGCCGCCTGCACGTGTTTTTGCCGTATGCGTCCAAGCTTGCGGACTATCTCGACCTGGTCGCTGCCGTCGAGGATACGTGCCAGTATCTGCAGAAGCCGGTGTGGCTGGAGGGCTACGCTCCGCCTTCCGATCCGCGGTTGCGATCATTCAGCCTCACTCCCGATCCCGGCGTTCTGGAAGTAAACTTGCCGCCCGCGAGCAATTGGGACGAACTCGAACAGATCAACACAGTGCTCTTCGAGGAAGCGCGCCATAATCGGCTGACCGCCGAAAAATTCGCCTATGACGGCAGCCATCTCGCTACCGGCGGCGGCAGCCATATCGTGATCGGCGGAGCGACGGTGTTGGACAGCCCTTTCCTGCGCCGCCCGGATCTGCTGCGTAGCCTGCTGACGTTCTGGCAAAACCATCCGTCGCTCTCGTATCTGTTTTCCGGCATGTATGTTGGCCCGACGAGCCAGTCTCCGCGCGTAGACGAGGCGCGCATGGATGCCTTGTACGAACTAGAGGTCGCTTTTAGTAATCTGCCTGCGGACGACTGCCCGCCGATCACGGTGGATGGATTGTTCCGCAACCTGCTCGCCGACGTCACGGGAAACTCGCATCGCGCCGAGTTCTGCATCGACAAGCTCTATCCCCCGGAGGGTCTCGGGGCGCGGCTTGGCTTGCTCGAATTACGTGCCTTCGAAATGGCTCCGCATGTCAGAATGGGTCTTATCGAGATGCTGCTCATCCGCGCGTTGGTATGCCTGTTTTGGAAACGTCCATTCGAAGCGGGCTTGGTCCGTTGGGGCACCGCGCTCCATGACCGTTTTATGCTGCCGCATTTTGTCAGGCGCGACTTTTCCGATGTGCTCATGCAGTTGCGGGGGGCTGACTATAATTTCGAGGAGAAGTGGTTTGCTTCGCACATGGAGTTTCGCTTTCCGAAGATCGGGTCGATCGCTGTAGAGGGAGTCGAACTGGAACTGCGTCATGCGCTTGAGCCTTGGAACGTACTCGCAGAAGAGACTACTTCCGGACGAACAGCCCGCGCCGTGGACTCGTCCTTCGAGCGCATCCAGGTAAAGGTGTCGGGGTTCACCACGGAATCCCGCTATGTAGTTACATGCAACGGTCGCAGGGTGCCACTCCATTCCACGGGGGAGCCGGGAGCGGCTGTGGCTGGCGTACGGTATCGCGCCCGCCAGCTGTCGGCCGTGTTACATCCAAACATTCCCGTGCATGCGCCCCTGATCTTCGACATGATTGACCGCTGGCAAGAGCGTTCGATCGGCCGATGCGCCTACCATGTAGGATCACCCGACGGTCGCGCCTATACAGCCCGCCCCGGGAACGCAACGGAGGCCGAGGACCGCCGTCGGCAGCGCTTCCAAGTATCCGGCCCTCCTCCCGGGCCGATAGCGGTCCCGGAGGAAGAGACCAACCCGATCTTTCCTGTGACTCTGGATCTTCGCTTTCCTTCGCCCGGAAAACGGACCCACATCGAGAAGCCGGGGCTTGTCCCATGACCGTGGATCTAAGTCAAACTCCGCTGCGCTACGGAGATGCCTATGACGAGTTATCGGCCGACGGCGTAACTCCCCGGCCACACTGGGCACACCTGATGGAGTCACTGCAGGCCATCGGCCCCGACGAACTGGGGCGCCGCTGGGCCCGTGCCGAGCGCCGCATCCGCGAGAACGGGATCACCTACAACATTTACGGCGATCCGCTCGGGGCAAATCGGGCTTGGCAGATCGATATCGTTCCGCTCCTGATTCCGGCGGAGGAGTGGCGATTCATCGAAGCGGGCATCATTCAGCGCGCCCAGCTTCTAAATCTGCTGCTCGATGATCTCTACGGGCCGCAGGATCTGCTGGTGCATGGCCACTTTCCTGCCGCACTTCTCTACGCCAACCCCGCATTTCTGCGGCCGCTCGTGGGCGTGCGTGTTCCCGTGCACAGCTATCTGCATATGCTGGCCGTGGATCTTGCCCGTTCGCCCGACGGCCAGTGGTGGGTGCTGGCCGATCGCACGCAAGCGCCTTCGGGCAGCGGCTATGCGCTGGAAAACCGCATCATCGTCGCCGACGTTTTACCCGATCTCTTCCGCACCTCGAACGTATTGCGTCTCGCTCCATTCTTCCGTGCGCAACGCGACGCGCTCACCAACCTCGCCCAGCGCGACAATCCGCGCATCGTATTGCTGACCCCCGGACCGCTCAACGAGACTTACTTCGAACACTCCTATCTCTCGCGCTATCTGGGATTCACTCTGGTCCAGGGAAAGGACCTGACGGTGCGCAACCGCCGCGTGCATCTCAAGACGGTCGACGGACTGGAGAAGGTCGATGTGATTTTGCGGCGTGTGGACGATAGCTTTTGCGATCCTCTCGAACTGCGGGGCGATTCGCTTCTGGGCGTGCCCGGCCTCGTCGACGCCATCGTCGCTGGAAATGTGAAAGTGGCAAACGCACTGGGAAGCGGTCTGATTGAGACGGCCGCGATCATGCCGTTTCTTCCCGGCCTCTCTAAACGATTGCTGGGCGAGAAGCTTAAACTTCCGTCCGTCGCTACCTGGTGGTGCGGGCAGCCATACGCACTCGATTGGGTGCTCGACCATCTCGACTCTGTGGTGGTGAAACCGGCTTTTCCCTCGAGCGGTATGGAGCCGGTCTTTGGGGCCGAACTCCCGCACGCCGAGATAGGCAAGTTTGCCGAGCGATTGCGAGCCCGCCCGCACGAGTATGTGGCGCAGGAGCAGGTTGCTTTGTCCACTGCGCCCGTGTGGGATGAAGGATGCCTCAACTCACGCAGCGTGGTGCTGCGCACTTACGTGCTCAATACCGGCAGCGGGTGGATTGCGATTCCGGGAGGACTGGTGCGGGTTGCCGAAGCGGAAGGATCGGTCGTGTCGATGCAGCGCGGCGGTCACAGCAAGGACGCCTGGGTTCTGTGGGATAGGCCCGTCGATACGTTCAGTATGCTGCGCCCGCGGAATGAGCCGGTGGAGTTGCGCCGGGTATCTCGGGTTGTGCCTAGCAGTGTGGCTGACAATGCCTTCTGGTTGGGCCGATATGTCGAGCGAGCGGAAAACATTGCTCGCATCTTACGCGCCATGATCCCTCGCGTACGGCGCGCAGAGGAAGCGGAGCTCGGCTGCCTGATCCGCCTGCACAGGTGCCTGGAATCGAGGCACAGCAAGTTGCCAAAAGCGAAACACCGGCGGCCGACCTCGGTTGAACTCGAACAGGAAATGACCTCACTGTTGACGGATGCCAAGCGGCCAGACAGTCTGGCGTGCACACTGGCCGAGGTATACCGGACTGGCGGCACTATTCGCGAGCGCTTGTCGGCCGATATGATGTTCCTCATCGGCCAGCTGCGGGACTCAATTCAGATCGTGCATGGCACACCGTTTCTCGAGTATCCGCGGATGCTGACCGACTGTTTGGAACTACTTTCCGCATTTTCCGGGATGGAGCGGGAAAACATCAACCGCGGATTGGGCTGGTCGTTCATGACCATTGGCCGGCGTCTGGAGCGCGCGATCTATCTGACCCGGCAACTCCGCGAGATCACTACGCCTCTGACCGAGCAGGATTGGTCGCTTCTGGACTGCTTACTCGAGGTTGCGGATAGCTCTATGACCTATCGGACCCGGTACTACACGACCGTGCAGCCCTTAGCCGTGCTGGATGTGCTCATGGCGGATGAGACGAATCCCCGCTCTTTGGACTTTCAACTGAGCCACCTCGCCGATCTCTATCAAAAGCTTCCCCGGCACCTCCCGGTTGACTTAAAGGCGATGCGGGCTGCGCTGGCATTGTTACGCGGTTTCGATTTGCGAAAGTTAAAGTACCCATTGCCGGGCGCCGCAGCAAATGCTTCCGATGGGATCTCCCGGCTTGCAAGTTTCCTCCGGGAGCTGGAAGGATTGCTGCCTTCCTGGTCGAATAACTTATCGAGCAGATACTTTAGTCACGCCCGCACCTTGCCCATCACCATAGGCCAATGATGTTCATTTCATGATCTTCGCTTAATGATCTTCGCTCAACGATCTTCGCCAACTAATCTTAGGACAATGATCTATAAAATCGTTCACCGGACCACTTATAAATACAAATATCCCGTCTCGGCCGGAACCCACGTGGCGTGCCTGAAGCCGCGCGCTTTGCCGCACCACCATGTGGCGCACAGCGAGCTCCATATCCAGCCGCGCCCGGCCACGCGCACCGAACGTGTGGACTTTTTTGGGAACCTTCTCTGCTTTTTCACCATTCAGGAGCCGCACAGGGAGTTGGTGGTAGAGGCGCGAAGCGAAGTGATTATGGATGCGAACGCGAAGCCTTTGCCTCAACTACCGCTGCCTTGGGAAGAGGCAGCCAGATCGCTTCCTGACGATCAGAGCGCAGCCGGTCTCGAAGCCTACCAGTTTGGATTTGAGTCGCCGCGCATCCGGGTACGGCCGGAGTTTGCCTCCTATGCGCTCCAGTCGTTTACGCCGGGGCGGCCAATGCCGGAGGCGCTTCTGGACCTGACCGCACGCATCCACAAGGACTTTCGCTTTGATTCGAGAGTAACCAACGTCCGCACGCCAACCGAAGAGGTCTTCCGGAAACGGCGGGGCGTGTGCCAGGATTTCGCACACCTGCAAATCGCCTGCCTCCGCTCGCTGAATCTCGCGGCACGTTATGTAAGTGGATACCTTCGAACCTATCCACCTCCCGGGAAGCCGAGGCTGGTGGGCGCCGACGCATCCCATGCCTGGGTGTCCGCTTATTGTCCGGGGATCGGCTGGCTTGACGTAGATCCCACGAACAACATTGTCCCCACCAACGGCCACGTGACACTCGCCTGGGGCCGGGACTACGGTGACGTCAGTCCTCTGCGCGGCTTAATCCTGGGCGGTGGAGCTCATACACTCAAAGTCGGCGTCGACATGGAACCGCTCGATTCCTAGTTGCCGGCGGAGTCCGCGATTTCATCCGTCCAGACTTTAAAGCCCTCCAGGGTATATGGGCCGAACGTAGTGGCGATGGCGACATCGGTTGCATCGCGGCCGCGCGCGATCAGCACTCGTCCAATCCTGGGCACGTTGTTCCGCGGATCGAACGTGTGCCAGGCACCCCCGAGATAGACTTCAATCCACGCTGCAAAATCCATCAAACTGTAAGGCGGCGGTGTCCCCATGTCGCCAAGGTATCCGGTGCAATACCGCGCCGGAATATTCATGCAGCGGCAGAACGCGATCGCCAGATGCGCGAAGTCGCGGCAGACGCCCTCACGCTCGTTGTACGCCTCCCAAGCTGTCCGCGTGGGGCGCGCTTTTTGATAATCGAAAGCGATATGGTTGTGGACGAAATCGCAGATCGCCTGGACGCGCGCCCAGCCCGGCGTCGTCTGACCGAATCTCGACCACGCTGCGTCGGACAACAGATCGGTCTCGCAATACCGGCTGCCCAACAGAAAGACCAGAGTATCTTCCGGCAATTCCTGCAAAGGGTGCTGTTGAGCGGAGGGCGTCACCGCGTCGGTTTTTCCCGAGTCTCTAACCACCCCGGTACTTTTCAGGCAAATCCTCCCGACGGGCGCCACAATCCGGGTGCACCAGTTTCCGAAGCCGTCCCGATACGCCATGATTGGCGTTTGCGGATCGGTGGTCAGGAGATCGGGAGTGACGATATCCGAGGCGCGAGAATAATGGACGTTGACCATGAGGATCATCGGCGTCTCTTGTGGACAGTAAAAGACTAATTCATAGCCGACCTGAATCAACACGCAAGGATCCCTTTCCGCCGACGATCTCAGCACTTTCAATTGTCGAAGACCGAATGGCGCACTGACGCAAGTTACAACCGAACGGCCTTGTCCAATAAGCAGATGCGGTGGCCCCGCCGACAGTTGCCGTAATCGGCTTCGCCGCTACAACTTCGAGCCACGACCGTTACCCTATCTTACAGAGATGATGCGGATGGCGGGATGTTCACAATTGCTCGCTTCGAAAAACAATTCAGCTACCTTTGCCGCAGCGAATTTCACGGCCACGAAAATCGAAAGGGTAATGATGGAGAAGGATGTTCTTGTGTACGTGGATCTGAAAGAAGCATCCTTTAATAAGCGACTTGGGCATCCGTAGTTGGGTGATTGAGCCAGTGTTTTGCACCGTGCGCGAAGGTGACTGCGGGTGTCGATGATTCTCACGCGAGGACATAAACTCCCAGCCCGATGAATACCAACGACACTGTCCAATCGCCCCAGCGGACGCAGGCGCTTCTTCGGATCATGATTCTATCCGCCTAGTCATTGGGCCCGCGCGCTGCTGACGAAGTTCGTAAACCTGCGCGCCAATTCGGCAATCCAATCTGGTTGACGCCGTCGAATTGCCTCCCTGGGGATCAGTTCCCCGCCAATGCCGAGCGCAACGGCGCCAGCCAGAATGAAGTTGAACGCAGTCTGCTGACTCACGCCCCCTGCGGCAATCAACGGCACGTTTGGAAACATAGCCTTCAAAGCTCGGATGTAGCTGGCGCCGCCTACGTGCCCGCAAGGAACAACTTTGACAAAATCCGGGCCCAGCTTCCAAGCAGCGATGACGTCCGTCGGGGTAAGCGTTCCAGGAATGATGACAACATCTTCCTTCACGGCAAACTTCACAGTTTCAGGATCAAGTCCGTCACTGGTCAGGAATTTGGCCCCAGCGTCCAGGCAGCGGCGAGCCGTTTCCGCGTCCAAGACACTCCCTGCACCGACAATCACCTCCGGCGCATGTTGCACCAAATGCGAAATCACTCTCGTCGCTTCAGGCACTGTCAAGGTAACTTCCACAATGGGGATGCCCCCGCGCGAGACCGCCTCCGCGGCGAACAGAGCATCCTCAGTAGAAGACACGCGAATGGCAGGGATGATCCCAACTTCCTCGATCCGGCGCCGCACATCATGTTTATTCACAAATCGGGCTCCTTCGGCGATCAAATCCCGACTCGCCGCGTGGCTTATGTATAGCGGTACTTCAGTTGACAAGTTCCGGCAGGGCTCTCGTTCCTACCGCTTCGCGAAGCTGCTCAAGAGCCAGCAAGTATGCAGCAAGAGCTTGCCGGTAGGCAAGCTGAGTAGCCCGATAGCTGCGCTCTGCATCCAGAAAATCGAGGAGGCTCACCGCACCCCGCTTGTAGGCATATTCACTGATGTCACGGTCCTTCTGCGCGACATCAAGGTAGCCCGAGCGATAGAGCTGAATCACGCGGTCGTTCACTCGCAGCCCTTCGTAGGCGTCGCGCACATCGGTCATTACTTGCCCGTTCGCTGCTTTTTCCTGCTCTTGTGCCTGCGTGATGGCGAAGCGCGTCCGTGCGATTTCGCCCTGATTGCGATTGAAGATCGCGAGCGGGACGCTTCCATAGAAGGTGGCCGCGTTGATTCCGTTGACATGCGAGTAGTTGGCTTGGACTGTAACGTCTTGCTTGCCAATCGCCTTCTGCAGATCGTACTGGCTGTTGGCGGCGGTTACCCCCTGTTGCGCCGCTCGATAGTCCGGCCGGCTCTGCAGGGCCTTGAGTTGAAGGTCTTCCAGATTGCCCTTCACCGGCTGATAGTCGAACGGTCCGGCCACGTCATAATCGGGAGAAACGGATTCGTATCCGAGCAGTTGCCGCAGATCAGAGAGCGCCTGCACCCGGGCCAACTGCGCCTGCTGAAAGTCTGTCTCGAATTGCAACAACTGCAGCTTGATCTTCAGGTAGTCGTCCTCGCTGATGGCGCCTGCCTTGTAGCGCATCTCGCTAAGGTCTACCGTTTGCCCAAAGCTCTTGAGGTCCAGTTCTGCAAGTTCCAGCGTCGATTCGGCGAGTTGCACGTTCACGAAGAAGGTTGCGACATTGAAGGTAAGGGTGCGCTCGTTGTCGTCCACGAGCGAGCGTGTCTGCGCCGTAACATCCTTGGCCGCCTGCAGCCGGTGTTGCCGCTTCTTGCCCCGCTCGAGCAGATAGCTCAGACCTATGTCGCCTTCGGTTGAATCATGAAGATAGGTGGCGTTTTGCGAAGATGAGTTGAGGGGCAAGTATTCCCAGTCAGCGAAGAGTGTCGGGTTGGGACGCAGGTTGGCCGTAGTCTCCTCGGCCTGGTTCTGCTGGATCGTGGTTCGAGCGGCGAGCAAGTTGTGGTTGTGCCGCATCGCCATCTGTATGGCTTCGTCGAGCGTGATCCGGATCGGACCTTGAGTTTGGCCGAAAGCGAGGCTTGCCGCCAGTGTGTACGCGAACATAGTGCAAGCGATCACACCTGCGCGGAGGTCGTGAGTATGCCGAATCCAACGATTAAGTTTCAAAGGACGCCTCTGCCTCCGGAAGCCTGTCGCCATCCCGAGCAAACCAGACATATAAAGTCGGCATCAAGACGATGCTCATCACCAGGTCGGAAATCAGTCCACCCACGATCACAATCGCGAACGGCCGCTGCGAGTCGGACCCGATGGCATGGGAAAGCGCAGCCGGCAACAATCCCAGAGTTGCCACCAGCATGGTCATCATGATCGGGCGAAGCCGAAGAACAGCACCTTCGACTGCCGCATCCGCGATGGTGTAACCACGCGTACGGAGTTGATTAATGTATTCCAGCATGATGACTCCCGTTTGCACCGATACTCCAAAGAGCGCCAGAAAGCCCACGCCCGAAGAAACGCTGAAGTGCGTGCCCGTGACCAGCAGCGCCACCAGTCCGCCGATTCGAGCCATGGCCACGTTGGTGAGGATCAGCAGCGCCCACTTCGCCGATTTGAACATCGTGTAGAGGATGATGTAGATCACGAGGATGGTCAGTGGCACGATAAGCAGCAAACGTGCTTCCGCGCGTTTTTCGCTCTCGTATTCGCCCGACGAACCGACGGTATAGCCGGGCGGCATCTTCACTTTTTCACCAATCTGTTTGATCGCTTCTTCCACCGTGGTCCCCAAATCCCGGCCTCGCACGTTAAAGGTGATTGCCAGGTAACGCCCGTTGCCTTCCCGGAAGATGTCGTACGCGCCGTCCTTGACCTCGACATTCGCCAACTGCGCCAGAGACACCCGCTCTCCGGTGGGGGAAAGCAGCCGGACCCTGGCGATGGCGTCTTGAGTTTTACGGTAGGCCTCCTGGTAGCGCACCACCACGTCGTAGCGCGCTTCCCCCTGGAGCACCTGGCTTACAGCGTTGCCGCCCACGGCCGTCTGGACGGCGTCTTGTATGTCTGCCACATTGATTCCAAAACGTGCCGCCTGCCGGCGGTCGATGGTTATGTCAAGATTGGGCTGGCCGAAATTGCGTAACAGCTTGACGTCATGCATGCCTGGGATGTGCGACATGACCTGAGTGACCTCTTCGCCCTTCTGCTCGAGAGTCTTCAGGTCGTCCCCGAAAATCTTGAAGGCAAGCGAACCCTTGGTGCCAGTGAGAGTTTCGCCGACGTTGTCTTCAATAGGCTGGGAAAAGTTCCAGATCGCTCCCGGGCATCTTTTCTCCAGCTCGCGGTCCATAGCCGCGATCAGTTCCTCTTTGTCCTTACCAAATACCGACCGCCATTGATCGTGCGGCTTCAGATCGACGAAATACTCTGTGTTGCCGAATCCCCCGGTGTCGGTTCCGTCATCCGGCCGGCCAACCTGGGATACGACTGTCTTTACTTCCGGAAAAGATGCGAACACATAGCGGGCGCTGGTCGTGAACCTCTCGCCTTCCGTGAGACTCGTGCTGTTCGCCAGGGTGCCACGGGCCCAGATGGCGCCTTCATCCAGATGAGGCAAAAACTCCGAACCTATAATTCCGCTGAACCACAAGAAAAGGCTTACCCCGAGCGCCGCCAAACCAATACCGACCGTAAGTGCACGATGCCCGATGCACCAGCGCAGACGCCGGCGGTAGCGCCCGGTCAGGTAGGCCATGACCGGGTTGTGCCATTCCCGAACGCCCCCGCGAAACAATAAGCTGGCCAAAACCGGCGCGATCAGAATCGAGAAGGTCAGGGCGCCCAGCAGCGCGAAAGCCACGGTCAAAGCCATGGGCCTAAACAACCGGCCTTCGACTCGCTGCAAGCTGAAGATCGGCAGGTAGGCGGTGATGATGATGGCGATCGCGTAAAAGACCGGCCGCTGCACCTCATGGCAAGCCTCGCGGATAGACTGGGCGATTGTCTTAGCAGGTACAGCAATAGGCCCGGAATCGGTCCCATTGGTTCCGGACCCATGACCGTTTTGCCGGCGGCTCAAATGGCGGACGATGTTTTCGACCATGACCACCGCGCCGTCCACAACCATTCCGAAGTCCAGCGCACCGAGCGAGAGAAGATTTGCTGGGATCTTGCTCAAGTCGAGCCAGATGGACGCAAAAAGTAACGAGAACGGAATGGTGAGCGCGACGATGAAAGCCGCCCGAGCATTGCCCAGAAAGAGGAAGAGGATGATCGTTACCAGAATCATCCCTTCCACCAGATTGTGCATTACCGTGTGCGTGGTGTAGTGCAGGAGATCGCTACGGTCCAGCATGGGAACGACCTTCACGCCGGGAGGCAGAATGCCGTGATTGAGCTGATCAACTTTCTGGTGGATGGCATCGAGCGTGGGCTGCTCTTCCGCGCCTTTGCGCATCAGCACCGCGCCCTGGATGACATCAGGCTCATCGATAATGCGCCCGTCCTCCATGTGGTTGGCTCTGGCCATGTGGCCCAGCCGGATTTTTGGACCCTGGACCACGTCCGCGATGTCCTTCACCCGAAGCGCGGTGCCGGTTTGGGTTTTCAGGACGGTCTGCTCGATGTCTTGCACGGTGCTGAAGAGCCCGAGTGCGCGAACATTCATCTGCTGCAGGCCGACTTCCACAAAGCTGCCGCCGGCATTGATGTTGTTGTTGGCCAACTGCTGCTCGACTTGGCTGATGCTCAATCCGTAGGCGACGAGTTTGCTCGGGTCCACGCGCACCTGGTACTCCCGCACCGTGCCCCCGAAGTCGGAAACGTCTACCACATTGGGAACGGATTTGAATTGTTTGAGGAGAACCCAGTCTTCGATCGACCTCAATTCCATCAGGTCGTACCGCGGATTTGTGCTTCTCAGCGTGTACCAGTAGATCTGGCCGACTGTGCTCCAGTCGGTGCCGATTTGAGGTTGAAGGTTTTGTCCCGGAGGGAGATTGACCTGGGTGAGCCTTTCCAGCACCTTCTGCCGGTTCCAATCGTTCACGGAACTGTCGTCGAAGATCATGATCACGAACGACAGTCCGAAAATAGACTCGGAGCGCAGAAAGGTCATGTGCGGCATTCCGGACATCTGGATTTCGATGGGAATCGTGATTTGCTGCTCCACCTCTTCCGCAGAACGCCCCGGCCACTGCGTGATGACCGTCACGTAGTTGTCGGCGATGTCGGGATAGGCCTCCACCGGCAGGTTGTGAAACGAGATAATTCCCCAAGCGAGCAACAAGACCGCAATAGCCAACACGACAAACTTGTTGTTCAGGGCAAAATCTACAAGCGCGCGGATCATCTATCCAGTTTCCTGTTTCCCGTTTCTAGTTTCCTGTTTTGCTTCCTGCTTCGCCGCATGGGTAGTGTCTCCAGAACGCCAAGCGTATGGCTCAAGCCTTACTGAGCAAGCACGTGGTCCAAGACCAGGGCGTTCGTGACTACTGGTTGCCCTGGCTTGAGCCCGGATTTGATCTCCTGCAGATTCGTGTCGTCCGGCAAGACGTCTCCGCTGACAACCGTCAAGCGGCGGAACTTCTTTTCGGGCGCGGGAACGAAGACAAAGTCGCGATCGTGCATGTGCAGGACGGCGGACGCCGGAATAACCGTGTGCATCTCTGTGGTTTGACCGCGGAAGGTCGCCTTCGCGAACATGCCGAGCCGCATGATTCCGGGATTCTGAACCTCTATGCGAACCTTGGCCGTGCGAATATTCGGATCGAGGATCATGCCAATGTTGCTGACCCTACCTTTGAACGGGCGATCAGGATACGCATTCAGAGTGATGTCCGCTGTGTCCCCGAGCCGCACATTCGCCATGTCATTCTCGTACACGTCGCAGACAATCCAGACCGACGAGACATCTGAAATCGTGAACGGGCTCGGAGTATTAAAAGCTTGCACGGCTGCCGCATTAGTGACTTCCTGATCGGTAATCACTCCCGATACGGGCGCAAAGATATCCACCATGCCCATGGGCTTGTCGGGATCGTTGCCCAGGAGCCGGAGATGCTCGGTCGCCGTCTCGAGGGTGACCTTGGCGTCATCTGCGGTATCTTGCGCGACCTCGAGGTCTTGCGTTGCGATGGCGCCGTGTGCATACAGGTCCATGGCTCGACTTAACTGCTTTCGCGCGAGAAGCTCATCGGCCACAGCCTTGCGATAGGCGTCGAAACCTCCCGCCACATCGTCGCTTCGAATGGTCAGCAACAACTGGCCTTTTTGCACGGTGTCGCCAAGTCGCGCGTGAATGCCCACGACGCGCCCAGAGGCCAGCGAGACCACCGGAATATTGCGAGCGACGTCGGGGGTGACTACCCCGGTGACGATTAACTCGGACGCCGTGGGATGCGCGGTGGCAGCAGCGAGCGGAAATTGTTCCGGATGGTCAACAGTAAAAAGGTTGAGATCCACGTCGGGAACGACGTTCGCGGGAGGCGGAGCTTCCGCCGCCGCATCGACACGCCCGTTGCAACCGCCAAACGTCAAGGGCATGAGCGTGGAGACCAGAAGAAGACCGATTTTCAGACTCTTGCCTTTCATGGAGACTCCCTCTCGAACGAAGAACAATCGACACCTTTCCAACATGCCGAGACGCGCTCTCGCGTCTATTGGGCCGATAAGGCGCGCTGCAACACACCCCTTGATGTCGGCTTCTGTGCGGCGACTAAGGAACCTGCTGGAACGGCGTCCCAAAGGACTGAAGGCCGTGCCGCCGTTGAGTAACACGGGGGGAGGGTCCGCGGGGCAGCGCCAAAGCCGGACCCGACTCCAGAACGCCGCCCCTTTTTTGTGTCGCGCGCATCGTTTTCTCCGCAACCAGATCTCCGTGACCAGGTCTCCGCAGCCAGGTCTCCGCCTAGGAAACGCAGAGCCTCGCTTGAACTAGAACTTCACCATGATGGCCATTCGGATGCTGGGCTCATCCTTTCGCAGGTCCGGAGTCCACAGGCCGCCGTGCGAATTCGCATTGCAGGTCGATTGCGCCAGGCCGAGGTTGGCGCCGTTTGGGTCGATGGGATTGGTGGTGCTTGGTGCCCACCCGAACCCGGTCGAACTTCCGTCCATGCAGACATAATCGCCAGGAGATCCGTTGTTGCCGTTGGGAGGAGTGATCCCACCTCTGCCCGTAAAATATGGCTGATTCGCGTGGCGATAACCGTACTCCCAGACGAAACTAATGTACTGTCTGGGCATGTAATAGAAGCTGGCGGTAGTGTCCCAGGCTTTGTACAGTGACCCGGGAAACGTTGGGAAGTAGGGTGATCCGGAGACTGCATCCGCTCCATTGATGGGTTGGAGCAGCGTCAGATAGCGGCCGGGATTGTCCAGCACACCGCCGCCCAGCGTTATTGCGTACTTGTCCTTTTTGAACCACGTGCGGTCGTACAACATCCATCCCGCGAAGACTTGCTTGTACGCAGTGATCTGGCCTGCCGACTTCTTATTTCCAAGGCAACTTACTCCTCCGCCGTACTCACACCCTAGGTCGCCGGTGAGGGAGAACGCCATCTTGTCGATGGTCTTCTCCGGATGGTCGTAGTATTTGAGCTCTACGCTGTTGTCGGTGTGTAAACGTGAGCGAGCGCCGTTAAGGCCCAGCGTATCTTCGCCCATGCCGTAGTTGTTGAAAACGAACGAAAGCTTCGAATTAGGACGGTACAAAATCTGTCCCCCAAGGCCGGGCACGTTGCCGTACCTGGCATAGGATTGCCATCCATTGATGATCCAGGGCTCAATCTTCAGTTTCTCCGTGGGAAACCATTGGATGCGCAAACCGTTGAAGAACCAGGGTGTGTTGGAAGATACATACGATGGCTGATAAGCCCAGTTATCGAAGTTGTAGTAGCTGAAGAGGCCGATATAGGAGACGAAGATTCCCGCATCGACGTTGAGCCCGTGATTCACATTGAAGTGGTAGCCGCCGTAGGCTTCCGCGAAGTATTTGTATGCGCCACGCAGATCCCACTGGCCCCGGCCAACGCTAGCGTCGTTCCGCGGTGTCGTAACCCCGAACATCCCGCCCATGGTCAAAATCCGGCCACGAACGTTTTGCCAGTGAAAGTCGCCGCCGAAGCTGATCTGCTCAACTTGGACTTCGTTCGAGCGGAAGATCTCGGTCGATCCGCCCAGGGTGTCATCCTTCGGATGGTTGAAGCTGCTGACGTAGTCGGTGTCAAGCCTGATTTCCGGGGTGAAGAACTTCGAATCCCAAACGGCGTCCTTGTTGTGAGGGCTGCCGTTCATCCAGCTCCAGTCGGCAAAGGCAAAAGGCTCGCTCGGCGGTTTTTTTTCGGGTTTGGCGGACGGGGCGTCGCTCGAGGTTTGAGCGGTCGACACATCCGGATTCGCGCCCGCCGCAGCCGCGGACGGTTCAGATTTCACGGCAACCGCTGTCGCGGCAGCCGCCGACGGTGCGGTCGCTGCACGATTCTTCAATGCCGCTTCGAGCTGTTCAATGCGCGCTTTCATAGCGGCCAGCTCTTTCGCGACATCAAGGGAGAGTTCGGGATCTGGCGCGGCCTTGGCCGCGGGCGGGGCGGGTGCAGGTGTTGTGCCGTTCGAGGCGCTTGCGTCAACCCCGCCGGGCAACGGTTCGTGCACAGCCGCCATTCTCGTCTGCGCAGCCAGTTGCGCCTGAGTCTGCCCGTAACAGCGCGGAGCCTGACCAATAGCGAAACTCAAAACAAGCATCGGAAGCAAAGTTGAAATCGCTGTGGCCCTACACAATGGAGTTCTCATGATTTTCAAGTTCCAAACCTTTGCGGTCTGAAGTCCGGTTCCTTTCAGTAAATGATGGTCGTCCAATGGCTGAGAGGCAAAAGTCGTTTGCCTGCCGCTTTTCTTAGTGGTCAATCCTCCATCACATTCGAAAACTCATAAAGAGCGGGTAAGAAGTTCATAAAGAGCACATAAAACTTGTCAAGATAGAGCGGTCCAGCCGCACTGCCACGATAGAAAAACGGGCATAAAGAATTCGTAAAAACGCCATGAATAATTTGCTTGGTTTGCATACATTTCTTGATTGGCGCAGTTGGACTCTACACAAGGGGCTGCTCTTCGAGGTTGAGGCAAACACCGAATCAGCGCTGAAGCTTGGATTTGAGCCGCCTGAAAGGTTAAGCCCGGGGAAAATCCAACCAAACGTTCAGCGCGGGTGTGTGCGCGTGCTCCTGCCGGTGTGTAAGATGAAAATGATTCGTGCAGCTGCTTGAAAACATTCCGCTCGCGCCATTGACCACCATCCGGATCGGCGGTCCGGCAAGGTATTTCGTCGAAGCCAAGGATGTTGGAGAAGTGCGGGAGGCGGCCACGTTCGCGCGCTCGCGCGATCTGCCTCTCTTTGTTCTGGGCGGCGGCAGCAACCTGGTAGTTGCCGATGCTGGTTGGTCTGGGCTGGTCCTGAAGATCGCGGTGGAAGGCATTGAGCAGCGCGGCGGGCACGATGAAAATGGCAATGTTATTTTCGACGCCGGCGCGGGCGTAGCCTGGGATAAATTCGTTTCTCGATCGGTCATGGCGCGCTGCGCCGGGGTCGAGTGCTTGAGCGGCATCCCGGGCAGCGTGGGCGGCACACCGGTGCAGAATGTCGGCGCGTACGGACAGGAAGTCGCCGAAACCATCGTAGCGGTTCAAGTGCTCGACTTGAGAGATGGCGAGGTCCGCGAACTGTGCCGCGAAGCCTGCGGGTTCAGCTACCGCTCCAGCATTTTCAACACCACCGAAAGTGGACGGTTCATCGTTCTGCGCGTGAGCTACGCGCTTACCCCCGAGGGCAAGCCGCGCCTCAGCTATGGCGACCTGAAGAGGCACTTCGCGGGCCGCGAAACTACCCCAAATCTTGCCGAGACGCGCGAGGCCGTGCGCTATATCCGAGCTCTGAAAGGGATGCTGATTGTGCCCGGAGATGCGGATTGCCTGAGTGCCGGCTCGTTCTTTAAGAATCCTGTGCGGTCCGAAACGCAGCATGAAGATCTGAAGCGGCGCGCAGCCGCACGAGGATTAACCGTGCCCAGCTATCCGGCGCTCGTAACCCACCAGAAAGTTTCGGCGGCGTGGCTGGTGGAGCATTCTGGATTCACCAAAGGCTACGGCATCGGCCGCGCCGGCATATCGAGCAAGCACGCATTGGCCATTGTGAATCGCGGCGGAGCCACAGCCGCCGAGGTTATTGCTTTGAAAGAACAGATTCAGCATCGCGTGGAAGAAATCTGGGGCATCCGCCTGGAACCGGAACCGGTAATGGTAGGCTTCCAGGCTCCGGTTCCCTTTTCCTCTGCAAGTTAGGTCTCTTGCGCCCGTTCTCCCGGAGATTCCCGACTCCCGAACAAATTCCTGAACAAAGCAGTCCGCCCGGTGGTCTGTATGAATGAGGATGAGCGATTGGTGGTGGAAGAGGCAATCCTGAACGAGGCTGCAACGGTGGTGCGGAATCCAGACCGCAGTGAAGACGCAGCGCTCGAATCGCTCGTGCGGGAGCACTCGCGGATGGTTTACCGCATCGCCTATGCGGTGCTCAGAAGCCACCACGATGCAGAAGACGCCGCACAGGAAACGTTTCTGCGCGTGCTGCGCTACAGCCACAAGCTGGTAACCGTGGAAAACCACAAGACGTGGCTGGCGCGCATCGCCTGGCGAGCGGCGGTTGACCGGAGCCAGCAGCGCGGCCGCAGACGGGAGATTGCGCTCGAGGATCCCGAGAAAGCTGTGGGAGAAACGGCGTCCCCAGAGTCGCCGGCACATGAGGTGATGCAGGGCTCACAGGTCGGCGACCTGCTGGAACGATTGATTGCCGCATTGCCGGAGAAATTGCGCGAGCCGCTCATTTTGTCGACGCTGGAAGAGATGTCGCCACGAGAAGTGGCTGCGACATTAGGGATTAACGAAGCGGCGGTGCGGTCGCGAGTTTTTCGAGCACGGCAGATTCTGCGGGAGAAGCTAGCCGGCAGCGTGACGAAGAAGCAACGGTGACGAAAATGGCGGATGACCATCTGAAAGCAAAAGATAAAGATAACGATAACGACAAAGACCGCACGCAGGAAGGCGGACGCTGGCAAAGTTTGGATAGCGACCCGCTCGACCGGGAACTCGATGCGGCACTGGCGCGGTTTGCGGCAGTCGAGCCGAGGGCAGGACTGGAAGAGCGCGTTCTGGCAAGTCTGCGCGCCGAACGCAAGCGTCCCGCGCCTCACGCATGGTGGCAATGGACTGCGCTTGCCGCTCTAGCAGCGGTGTTGCTGGTGGCTTTGACACTCTTGTGGAGATCAGGGGAACGACGTCGGGACAATGTCGCCCGCTATCCTTCTCCTGCGCACACGATGCAACACAGCGTTAGTAACGGAACGCACGTGGAAGCAAATCGTGGAGGGGACCAGATTCGAGTCTCGCGTCCGGTCTCCGTTAGAAAGCCCAGAGCACACATCCCGCGTCAAGCGCGAGCCGTCGTGGCTTCCGGACCCCGGTTGGATCAGTTTCCCTCGCCGCGGCCTTTAAGCGAGCAGGAAAAAATTCTTGCAAGCTACGTGACCAGGTATCCGGAACATGCGGCTCTGGTCGCACAGGCGAGGGCCGAAGTGCTGCGGCAGGACCTGGCCGATGAGATGAAGGACGCGGGCACGGATTCACGACAATAGGAACGCACACAAATAAGGAGAAATGAACCCATGTTCAAGAAAACAGTTATGACAGCAGCGTTGATTTTGGCCTTAATGGTTGGGGGAGGGGGCTGGACAGCGGCGGCCCAGCAACCAGAGGCAGAAAATGCGCGCAAAGCGGAGAAAGCGTTGAACGCTTACCGTCTGGATTTTTCCGTCAATGAACTCGAGGACGGGAAGAGGATCAACACGCGGCAGTATTCACTGAATCTCAACTCCGACAACAGCAATGAACTTAAGATTGGCACGCGCGTTCCTGTCGAAGGAAAACAGGGTGAGTTCCAGTACATTGATGTGGGCACCAGCATTTGGAGCAACGTCCAGGAGCGTAACGGAGCCATTGATCTTTCAGTGCGCGCCGAGATCAGCAACTTCGCGATCCCGGAACAGAACCAGGGGCACGATACAGCTCCGGTGTTGCGGCAACTTAAGATCAGCGCCAGCACTCTAGCTTTGTTAGGAAAGCCCATGGTGATCGGCAGCGTTGACGATCCAAACTCCAAGAGAGAGTTCCAGCTTGAAGTGACCGTGACTAAATTGAAGTAGGCTCGGAGCAGGTCTGGTGTGGGGCGGGCATGGTTGCTCTCCCCACAGCGAGACTTACGGCGCCGCCCCGGTTCGCGACCCGGCTTTGTGAACTATGACCCCGCTTTTGGGTGCGGGTGCAGCGATCCGGCCCCGACGGCGCCTCACATTAATCATCGGCAAGTCTTGCCGCGTCTTTAAAAATCTCCACGAACATTTCGCGCGTAAGCTTGCCGGTCTGCGTGTTCTGATTCGAGGGATGGTAAGAGGCCAGTAACACCTTACCGTCCGGTAACCGGTAACTGGCGCCATGTTTGAAGAGATAGGAGACTTTTCTCGTGAGCATCCCGCGGCGTTTCACGTAGTTAAGATACGCATCAAAGCCAATCTTGCCCAGCGCAACCACGACCTTTACTCTCTCTAATCCCGCAATCTCGCGGTCAAGAAAATGCGAACATTCGGCCAGTTCCCGCGGCGTAGGCTTGTTGGCGGGCGGGGCGCAGCGCACCGCGGCGGTGATGTACAGGTCTTTCAGCGTGAGCCCGTCGTTGCGATCGGTGGCGTTCGGTTGGTTGGCGAATCCGGTTTCATGCAACACGGGGAACATGAACTTGCCGGAAGCATCGCCGGTGAAGGGGCGCCCAGTGCGGTTGGAGCCGTGGGCGCCGGGAGCTAGTCCCATGATCAGCACGCGCGCGTCAGGATCGCCGAAGCCGGGCACGGGCTTGCCCCAGTATTCGCAGTCGCGGTAAGCGCGGCGCTTCTCGCGGGCCACCTGCTCGCGATAGGCGACGAGGCGCGGGCAGCGGGTGCAGGCGATGACTTCGCGGTTTAGGGCGGCTAGCCAGTTGGGACCCTGTGAACTCCCCATCGAAACAAGTTTGCGGAGGCTGCTTGAGATTCGTCTCTGGCGTGGGCGTCGGCCTGTTTCAGCGGAAATACCCAGGATTAGCCCCCCTCCCCCCTTTTTGCATAATCTTTAGAATCATCGAGTTGGCGGGAATATACCGGCAACATCGGGAGTCTAAAGGACTTAGATCTATGTTCTTAAGAACCAATGACTTAAGGGCACCACGACGTGGGCGCACCCGACCGTGACGGCCTCGACCATGATCGCGCAATTCGATGCGGGGCACAAGGTCAGATGTCACATGGGGGTGTGGAAGGATTTGAGAGCGGGTGAAGTTCGGAGTGGATCGCGCCGAGGGCATGAAGATCGAAATCCCCGCCCAAGCAAAGCTTGAACCCACCCGCGAAAAGCCTTTAACCGCAAAGGCCGCTAAGGGATCGCGAAGGACGCGAAGAGAGGCACGTAATCCGGGATTTACTTGGCGAGACGATCAAGCAGGTCGCGGTTGACAGCCGCCGACTGCTCAAAGGCCTTCATGACCTCGGTGCGGGCTCGGTGTTGCGCCGGAACCACGTTGTGCAGGTAAAACCTCAACGCCTCCTCCAGAACGTGCCGCTGCGATTGGCCATTGCGCTTGGCGACCGCGACGAACTCTTTGTAGAGCTTGGCGTCGATCTCGGGTGTGAACTTCTTGGTTGTAGTTGGCATGGCGGACGCCTCTCGACCTCTATTCTAGTGGATTGGAGCGGTAAATCAAGACAAATCTTGATTTATCAATATCGTCGCATAACGGCTGTTCGACTTCTGGGCGAGGCATGCTTAGTGGTGGAGGAGGCGGTTGAAAAGCCCCACTTCTCGCAAAAGAAGCGAGAAATGGGGCACCCCAAGTTTCAACTCATCCAGATGTGGGCCACCCGCCGGGCGGTGGTGACGAATGAACACGAAGCCGAGGACCGTGGTGCCCACTCGTCGAAACCGCGACGAGTGGGGCAGCCTCGCTTGTGATAGTGCCAGCAATCAAAATCAAAGGTGGGCCAGCCCCCTGCATTCTCAAGTCAACACACACTGTACCCCGATCAGTACGTTGGCTGCCGTCATCGCCCCCGTTGCGTTGCTTGGGAGAGAACATGACCACGGCGGATTCGGCCATGAAAGAATGCTCACCTGGTACGGTTGCCCCGGATACAGCTGGGTGAGGAAGCGGAATTCCCCCGGACCGTTAAAGACCATCTGGCTGCCGTAACCCAAGCCACCATTCAGCACTAACATCAAATCACCCGCGGGATAGAAATAGAGGGGGCCGACCGAAACGCTGACGGTGTACCCAATTGGCTGAAGAGAGAACGCCGTCGTACCATCGAAGGCGAAGGACTGGGCAGAACAGTAATTCGCGGTCGTGGTTGGGACCGTGCTCCACTGGACATTTGAGGGAGGCGCGAAAGCGTGCCCGCCGATGGTGTCCTGACAGATCACGATATTTAGTGTCTCCCCTGCTAGTGCGTTCGTGAGCGTGGAAGAGGTGACGTCGCCGGTCAGCGTCAGCTTCATCGTGTTTCCGTGGCTCGCGTCGAAAGTGGGTGTGGCTGAGAACGGAACGATGCTCAGGCCGGCGGCTCCGGCGACTCCGGTTCCCGGGGGCCCTTGTGGACCAGTTGCTCCCGTGAGCCCGATGGGGCCTTGCGGCCCCGTCGCGCCCGTTGCCCCGATAGCTCCCGCTGACCCAATTGGTCCCTGCGGTCCGGCTAGACCGGTTGCTCCTGTTGCACCCGCCGGGCCTTGTGGACCTTGCGGGCCCTGCGGCCCGACAGCGCCGGGGAAGGTTTGTCCCGGGGCGAAATTCACCAGGCCGGTGAAGTTGCCGGTGCCGTGCACGTCGAGTGTGTATTGCGGGGTGGTGGTCCCGATACCGACGTTGGCGCTTGCCGTAGCGTTATTCACGCCGGCAATGCTGCCCAGCACCAGCGCGTTGCTCTGACTTACCTGCGCCAGTGCCCCGATGGCGGTGGCGTTGGTCAGGTTCGGGGAGTTCTGGTCCGGTCCGGCGTTGTTGCCCAGAGCGGTGTTGAGGCTTCCCGTGGTGTTCCAGTAGAGCGCGAACTCGCCCAGGCCGGTGTTGTTATTGCCGATGGTGTTGGAGCCAACCGCGTACGTCCCGCTGGCGGTGTTGGCGTAGCCACTGGTGTTGGCGTAGAGCGCCGAAACACCGCTGGCGGTGTTGCTGTTGCCCGTGGTGTTTTGAAACATTACATTCTCTCCACTGGCAGTGTTATCGAAGCCCGTGGTGTTGCTGAGAAGCGCCCACGCCCCGCTGGCGGTGTTGGCAAAGCCCGAGGTGTTCTGCTGGAGCGCGCCCGCTCCGAAGGCGGCGTTGGAAACGCCCGAGGTGTTGGCAAGGAGCGCTTGCCAGCCGCTGGCGGTATTGGCCGTGGCGGTGGTGGTGGTGTTCCCGGCAAATCCGAGAAACGCGTTCTGGTTTGCGTATGAGCCGAAGGCGAAAGGATTGCTGCCAATGTTGAAGCCCATGGCGGTCAAACTGCCGTTCACTGTCTGACCAGTGGTGAACGTGTTCGCAACGTCGGTGTAAGCCAGGTCTGGCAATATCGGCCCCGGAGGACCTTGCGGCCCCTGGAACCCTTGCGGGCCTTGCGGACCCTGCCCTCCCTGTGGGCCTTGCGGACCCTGCCCTCCTGGTGTCCCCCCTGGACCCGCTGGTCCTGCTGATCCTGCGGCTCCCTGAGCGGCGAGTTGTTGCCACTGAGTGTTGCCGATTGCCGGTTCCGAATTGTTATTCGCCGCCAGCGCCAGCCAGAATGATCCGCCATCGCTGACGGCGTCATTCACGTTGTAGTTATTAGTCGAGACCCATGGCCCACGGTTGTTGATTCCGGCCGCCAGCAGTTGCCAGTTGGTGTTTACCGGCGAGGGTGCCGAATTTGTGTTCTGCGCGGTGGCGATCCAGTACGAGCCGGCGTCATAGACCGCATCTGCGGGGTTGTAAGTGTTGCTGCTGTTCCAGGATCCCCGGTTGTTGATTCCAGGAATTCCTTGCGGGCCCTGCGGTCCGGTCGGCCCAGAGACTCCTTGCAGGCCTTGAGAACCTTGCGGTCCCACCGCCCCTATTGGACCTTGTGCGCCTTGCGGTCCGGCAGGTCCAGTTGATCCTGGGGCCCCCGGAGAACCTTGAGGCCCTTGCGATCCGGTCGATCCTGCGGGCCCCTGCATCCCCTGGATTCCTTGCGGTCCGGCGGGCCCGTTCAGCACAATCTCCAACTCCGGACCATTGCCCGTCAGCAAACTCTCCTTGGCGTCGAAAGAGAAGATTCCGTTTGTGGTAGTGAGAACGAGCGCCACGCCGTTGTTGGCAGTCGTGCCACTGACCCAGCCCTGCACCAGCGAGGTGATGTCAATGAGAAGGAACTTGCTGAAGGTCGCAGTGGTGATCGCGATGGGTTTGTTTCCGGTAGCCGAGGCGCCCAGCGACGGCGGCGGAGTGTTGTAGGTCAGCGTGCTCTCCGACCATGCGCCGTTCACTGGGAATACATCGAAGCTGCCGCCCGTAATTACACCATCCAGGTACAGGCGCAGCGTGGCCTTGTTCACGCTGGCTCCGGTGGGCAGCGCAGCGAGATTGAACTGGATAAACGTGGTCGTGCCGGGTTGCACGACAAGGATGGGACTGAAACCATAGTTGGTTTTGGGAGTGGAACTGCTGACGTAGGTGTCGGCCGAAGGCGGAGCCTGAGCCTGCGTGGTGGTGGCGAACATCGTTACCGCAAGGACGAATATGACTGCGAAGTAAAAGTATCGGGACATTAGGATTGACCTCGTGGCGCGAATTTGTTTAGAGGGGAAGTGTCGACTCGTGCGAGAGCCGCGATTCCGTCGAGTGCGGAGAAAGCGAATTCCATCGGGAAATCCGAATCTGTACACACGGTCGGTTGACCTGAGTCAGAAATGTCTGGAGCTACGCACTGCCGTTACAAGTCGGCGCGGTTCTGAGGCCGCAGTACACCGTGGAACCGGCGCCCGGCGCGGGGGTTCGCTCGACGGGTAGCTTGGGCTACGGGGGAGGTCGACTCACCGCACGCGCTCGTGATGAAATAGCACGCCCGGCCGGATGGTTTCAGTGATCGGGCTCACGGTTCAGCGTGATGAGATGTCCAGTAAGAGTTACCGAGAGCGTAAACCCGCGCGAAGTTGAAGCCCCCGCCCGCAAGCCAGGGGTGTAGGAATTTTCTCGCCCTATAGCTATCCCCCTCCTCGTTTGACGCTGTCTCCTTCTGTCTTTACACTCAAGTTAACGCCCAATGAATTCGGTCTGGTTCCGTTTGCTCGACGGAGTCACCGGATGCAACGGTTGGTGAAAGGCAAAACGTGAGCCCCACAGAAACTACCGACGCGGCAAAGACGGAAACGAATAACAAAGACATCAAGCGCGAGATTTCGGTCGAGATCCCCGCGGCGGAAGTGGCCCGCGAAACCGAGCTGCAGATTCAGCGCTACCAGAAGAGCGCGCGCCTGCCGGGCTTTCGTGCGGGGCACGTGCCGGCTTCCATCATTCGCCAGCGCTTCGGCGATGGTCTCAAGAACGATGTGATCGAAGCTTTGGCGCCCCGTTACTTCCGCAAGGAAGCGGAAAAGCAGGGCCTCATTCCGGTTTCGCAGCCGCGCATCACCGATCTGCATTTCCATGACGGCGAGCCGTTGCGCTTCAAGGCCAGTTTCGAAGTCCTTCCCGAAATTCAGGTCGAGGGCTACAAGGATCTTCGCGCCGAGAAGCCAGAGATTGCGGTCACCGACGAAGAGGTGGAACAGGCACTTTCCAACCTGCGAGAGCAGCAAGCGACTTACACCACCGTGGAAGGACGCGCACTCGAGCCGGGCGACTTCGCGCAGGCATCCATGGACGGAAGGCCCAAGGATGGCAACGACGTGAAAGAGGCCAGCTCGAATCCCGTACACATGGACGACGTGCTCATCGAAATCGGAGGAAAGAATACGGTAGCGGAGTTTAATCAGAATCTTACTGGCGCCTCCTCCGGCGAGGAGCGCACCTTCGATGTGAGCTATCCCGAAGAGATTTCCGACAAGCGTTTGGCGGGCAAGACTTTTGTCTATACAGTGAAGGTGAATGGCATAAAACAAAAGAGCCTTCCCGAGCTCAACGACGAATTCGCCAAAGAACTGGGCGAGTTCGAGAGCCTGGACGGGGTGCGCCAGCAGATCCGCGAGAATATGGAAGCGGAAAAGCGGCACACGGCCGAGCATGCCGCGAAAGACAAGCTGGTGGCCGAACTGGTGAAACGCAATGATTTTGAAGTGCCGGAAGCTTTGATCGACCGCCAGATCGATTTGCGATTGGAGCGCGGCCTGCGAGCGCTGGCGGCGCAAGGCATGAAGATGGAAGACTTGAAGAAGATGGACCTGCCCCGGCTCCGAGCCGGCCAGCGGGAGCAGGCGGTGAATGATGTGAAGTCTTCGTTGCTGCTGGAGCGCATTGCGGATTTGGAGAAAATCGAAGTCAGCAACGAAGAATTGAACCACGAGATAGAAGCTCTGGCAAAACAGTCGAAACAGACGTCAGAAGCGGTGCGAGCGCGTTTGACAGAGGATGGGGGCCTCGATAGAATCCGAATGAGAATCCGCAGCGAAAAGACCCTCGAATTTCTTTATCACCAGTCCGCGTAGTTATTAAAGACGCGGACCACTTTCGATCCTCCCCGGGCACCCAAACGTTACTTCGGGGGGGAGTGTGGCAGGTCCGGTGACAGGTCCGGTAGACAATGAAACCAAATGATCCGCAAATGATGTTGGTACCGATGGTCATTGAGCAGACCGGGAGGGGCGAACGCGCCTACGATATCTATTCCCGGCTGCTTCGCGACAACATTATTTTCATAGGCACGCCGATTGATGACAACATCGCCAATTTGGTGATTGCCCAAATGTTGTTTCTAGCTCAGGAAGATCCTGAAAAAGATATTCAGCTCTACGTCAACTCGCCGGGAGGTTCGATCACGGCGGGCATGGCGATTTATGACACGATGCAGTATGTGAAGAATGATGTCATGACGCTGTGCGTAGGACAGGCGGCCTCAATGGCGGCACTGCTGCTGGCAGCGGGTGAGCCCAAAAAGAGACTGGCGCTGCCCAATTCCCGAATTTTGATTCACCAGCCTTCGATGGGAGGGTTGTCGGGTCAGGCTACCGATATTGACATTCACGCGCGCGAAATCCTGCGTATGCGCGAGATTACAAACCAGTTACTCTCGAAGCACAGCGGACAAAAGCTGGACAAAGTGGAGAAAGACGTGGAGCGCGACTTCATTATGAACGCGCAGCAAGCGAAGGAATACGGAATCATAGACGATATCATCTATAAGACCGGAAAAGCGGTATGATCGGCCTTCGCGCTTGACCCGCACGGCGGGACTTAGCGCGGAAGCGGAAGTAGGCGGGGGCCCAGCGTCATACCACGAAACCACAAGGAGTAGAGCCGAGTGAAAAATAAGTCAGGCTCCGACGAGATTTTGCGGTGCTCGTTCTGCCATAAGTCGCAGGATGCCGTAGCCAAACTGATCTCGTCGCCCAGCGATTATCCCCGCGCCTATATCTGCGACGAGTGCGTAGCGGTGTGCAACTCCATTCTGGAAGATGACCGCACCGCAACTCCGCAAACGACTACACCCAATCAACTGCCGAAGCCGCAGGAGGTCAAAACCTTCCTGGATGAATACGTGATCGGGCAGGAGCAGACCAAGAAGAAGCTGGCGGTCGCGGTCTACAACCACTACAAGCGCATCTTCATGAACCGCCAGAAGACGGCGGGCGACGGCATCGAACTGAGCAAATCCAACATCCTGCTCATCGGTCCCACCGGAACCGGCAAGACACTACTGGCGCAGACTCTGGCGCGCATGCTGGACGTGCCCTTCGCCATTGTCGATGCCACCACGCTCACCGAAGCCGGATATGTGGGCGAGGATGTGGAAAACATCATCCTCAAACTGCTGCAGGCGGCCGAGGGCGATGTAAGCCGCGCCCAGACGGGAATTATCTATATCGATGAAATCGATAAGATCGGCCGCAAGGACGAGAATCCTTCCATCACCCGCGATGTTTCGGGCGAGGGAGTGCAGCAGGCATTGTTGAAGATTCTCGAAGGCACAATCGCGAACGTCCCGCCGCAGGGCGGACGCAAGCATCCTCACCAGGAATTTACTCCGGTGGATACGACCAACATTCTGTTCATCTGTGGAGGAGCGTTTGTTGGCCTGGAAAAGATTATCGGGCGGCGGGTCGGGAAAAAGTCCCTCGGATTCCGCGCTGGCAATGACGATGACAAGGAAGAGGCGGTCGCGGCGCGCAAGCGTAACTTCGAATTGCTCAGCGAGATGCAACCCGAAGATTTGATCAAGTTCGGCTTGATCCCCGAGTTTGTAGGGCGCTTGCCGGTCATGGGCATGCTGGAAGATCTGGATGAATTTGCGTTGATCGAAATCCTGACCCGCCCCAAGAATGCCATCGTCAAGCAATACCAGCGTTTGTTCGAGTTCGAGAATGTGCGCTTGAAGTTCAGCGACGAGGCTCTCCGCGCCATTGCCCGCCAGGCCATGGCTCGCAAAGTGGGGGCTCGCGGGCTGCGCATGATTCTGGAAGAACTGATGCTCGATCTGATGTTTAACTTGCCTAGTCAGAAGAAACTAAAAGAGTTCGAAGTCACCAGAGAGATGGTCGAGAAACGCAATGCCTCTCTTTCGATGATGGAAAAGGCCGGATAGCCAAAGGGCCGTGAAAGAGTAGTAGACTGAGTACTGACGGTAGGTGGTGGAGGACGTGCGAGTGAATGTCCGCCGCGATTGTCATTCAGCGTTAACCCGGGGAGATTGAGTGACCACATCCAAGGAAAAATTCGAGACCAAGAAGCTGCCCATGATGCCCATTCGGGACGTGGTCATCTTTCCCTACATGATGACTCCGTTTGTGGTGGGCCGCGAGTCCAGCGTGCGCGCCCTGGAAGAGGCACTCGCCTCGGACAAGAAGATTTTCCTGGCAACCCAGCACGATGCCTCGATTGACGAACCCAAGTCCAATGAGATCTATCAGGTGGGCACCATCGTCAACATCGTCCAGAGTCTGAAGCTGCCCGATGGCAACATCAAGGTTCTGGTCGAAGGCATCGAGCGCGGCCGTCTTCTGCAGGCTACCGACTCGGACAGCTACATGCAGGCTTCCGTACGGGTAGCTCGTTATCCCGTAGAGATGAATGCCCAGATCGAAGCCGGGATGCAGCGCGTGACTACGCTGTTCGAGCAGTATGTAAAGCTCTGCCAAGCTCTGAACTACGAGACTATGATTTCGGCGGTTCGGATGGAAGATCCGGCGAAACTCACCGACATCATTGCCGCCAACCTGCAGCTCTCCATCGAAGAAAAACAGGAACTGCTGGAGATTTTCGATCCATCGGAGCGTTTGAACCGCATCGCCGATGTGCTCGACGTGGAAATCGAAAAGCTCAATGTGGACCGCACCATCCAGTCGCGGGTGAAGCGGCAGATGGAGAAGGCGCAGAAAGAGTACTACCTCAACGAGAAGATCAAGGCCATTCAGAAGGAACTGGGCCGGGGCGAGAAGAGCGAATTCGACGAACTAAAGAAGAAGGTCGAAGCTGCCGGCATGCCGAAAGAAGTCAAAGACAAGGCATTGCAGGAACTGAAAAAGCTGGAAGCCATGCCGCCCATGTCGGCCGAATCCACGGTTTCGCGCAACTATCTCGATTGGCTGCTGGCGGTGCCGTGGAAAAAACGCTCCAAAGAAATCCGCAACATCTCGCGCGCTGAAAAAACCCTCAACGAAGATCACTACGGCCTGGAGAAGATCAAGGAGCGCATCCTCGAATTTCTCGCCGTGCGCCAGTTGGTGAAGAATCCCAAGGGATCGATTCTCTGCTTTGTTGGACCTCCGGGCGTGGGCAAGACCTCGCTGGGCATGTCGATCGCCAAGGCCACTGGGCGCAAGTTCGTTCGCATGTCGCTGGGCGGAGTGCGCGATGAGGCGGAAATCCGCGGGCACCGCCGTACCTACATCGGCGCGTTGCCGGGCCAGATCATTCAGATGATGAAGAAGGCGGGCACGAAGAACCCGGTCTTCATGCTGGATGAAGTCGACAAGATGTCGATGGACTTCCGCGGCGACCCCTCGGCGGCCCTGCTCGAAGTGCTCGATCCCGAGCAGAATTTCATGTTCGTCGACCACTACCTCGACGTCGAGTATGACCTCTCGCAGGTATTTTTTGTGGCCACGGCGAACGTGATGCATACCATTCCTCCAGCGCTCCAGGACCGCATGGAAGTGTTGCGGCTGCACGGCTACACCGAGCAGGAAAAAGTTGAGATCGCTAAGCAATTCCTGGTGAAGAAGCAGATGCTGCAGGCCGGATTGTCGGAAAAGAACGTGAAGTTCTCCGACGATGCCATCACCACGATCATTCGCGCTTACACGCGCGAGGCCGGCGTACGCAATCTGGAGCGCGAAATCGGCAACGTTTGCCGCAAAGTGGCACGCAAGGTGGTCAAAGAGGGGGAGAACTATACCATCGCGGTGACTGGCGCAAATGTCACCGACTTCCTCGGAGTCATCAAGTTCCGCGACACGCTGGCGCACGAAAAGAGTGAAGTGGGATTGGTCACCGGCCTCGCTTGGACCGAAGTCGGCGGCTCCATCCTCAGCACAGAAGCCACCGTAGTCGACGGCAAAGGCAAGCTGACGTTAACCGGCAAACTCGGCGACGTGATGCAAGAGTCGGCGCAGGCTGCCCTGTCGTACATTCGCTCGCGGGCGCATCGTCTCGGTCTGACGCGTGATTTCTATCGCACCCTCGATCTGCACGTGCACGTGCCGGAAGGCGCTATTCCGAAAGACGGGCCGTCGGCTGGAATTACGATTGCCACCGCGATTGCGAGCGCGCTGAGCAAGATTCCGGTGCGGCGAGATCTTGCCATGACCGGCGAAATCACGCTGCGCGGCAAAGTGCTGCCCATCGGCGGACTAAAGGAAAAGCTACTCGCAGCGCACCGCGCCGGACTTTTCGAAGTCATCCTGCCGCGGGACAATGAAAAAGATATCGCCGAGGTTCCGGAAAACTTACGCAATGCCATGAAACTGCATTTCGTAGATACGATGGATCAGGTGCTGCAAATCGCGTTGGAATCCCCGTTGCAGTCTCTCAGCGAAGATGAAGCCACGCGCCCCATCGCACCGCTCACCTCCAGCACAGGAGATAGTCCGGCGGCGCATCAGTAAGGGAACAGTTCTCAGTTCTCAGTTCTCAGTTTCTGGTTTCCGGTTTCCAGTCTCGTGGTCGGGCTTGACATGTTTTCCTCGCCTCCGTACAGTGAAATCACTTTCCAGCCCGCAGACCCAGCCACGCGGTATCTTAGTTTCGTCGGCTTTGTTCGGCACGGGGAATCTTGAAGATGTCTACATTCAACCAGAGTCAGATTGCCTTTGAAAATGGGCCTGAGTCGCCTTCCGAAGAGGCGCAAGTCCGGACCACTGGAATCCTGCCTTCGCAGGAGATCAGCAATCTGATCGCCCGCGGAAATATCAGCGCCACCCCAGCAATAAACCCGGAACACATTCAGCCGGCAAGTCTTGACCTGCGGCTGGGCGACATTGCGTATCGCGTACGTGCGAGTTTCCTGCCAGGGCCGAATAGCACAGTGGATGCCAAAATCAAGCAACTCCGGATGACGCGCGTCGATCTCACGGGCGCCCCGGTTCTGGAAAGAGATTGCATCTACATCATTCCCTTAGTGGAGGAGCTGAGCCTGCCGGAGAATATCTCCGGTAAAGCCAACCCCAAAAGCACCACCGGCAGACTTGACATCTTTACCCGCTTAATTACCGACTACAGTACGGAATTTGATCGTGTAGTGGCGGGGTACAAAGGCAAACTTTACGCGGAAGTCGTCTCCCGTACCTTCACAGTTGCAATTCGAGCCGGGATGAGGCTCAGTCAACTGCGTTTCGTGCACGGGAGCCCGCGTTCCGGCGATCAGACCATTAGGAACTTGGACAAGGAAGAGCCGCTGGTCTACCTGGATGAGGACGGCCCGGTGAGGCCCCTGGTTGAGCGCGGGCTCAGAATTACCGTCAATCTGGAGGCCGGCGACGAGGGCGAAATCATAGCTTATCGAGCCAAGAAATATGCTCCGGCGATTGCCCTCGACCGGATCGACTTCTATCCAACCGAGGAGTTCTGGGAGTCCATACATCAGAACGCCAATAAGAACTTGATTCTCGAGCCCGGTGACTTCTACATTCTTGCGTCCAGAGAAAGAGTTCGCGTCCCCCCCGAGTTCGCGGCGGAAATGGTACCCCTTGATCAAGGAGACGGTGAGTTTCGAATTCATTACGCCGGGTTCTTCGATCCCGGTTTCGGCTACGGTTCCAGCGACATCAAGGGGACCCGTGCCGTGCTTGAAGTGCGAGCCCACGAGGTTCCCTTTTTGATGGAGCACGGCCAGCTTGTGGGCCGGCTGAACTATATGCCTCTGCTGCGCCGACCCGACAAAATATACGGAACGAACATCGGATCATCGTACCAACACCAGGCCCTTACCTTGAGCAAGCAGTTTCGCAAAGGTTGAGTGCCAGCCTATAGCTTGCCAACTTCCCCCACTGCATTGCACACTTGAGCATGAGGGTTATGGCTCGATTCATGGCTGCGGCCACGGATGCCGCGCACTTCCCCGCTCCCAGCTTGCCGGAGGTTGCGTTCCTTGGCCGGTCGAATGTTGGCAAATCCAGCGTGATCAATACCCTGGTCGATGCCAAACTTGCCCGCACCAGTTCCACGCCGGGGCGCACGCGCAGCATTAACTTCTTCGAAGTGCGCTGGCCGGGGAAACCGCGCCCGGAGGTAATTTTCGCCGACCT
>CZKJ01000019.1_pt1 | contig 31783 bp, 28 predicted proteins | sample 1122331 | NCBI WGS metagenome assembly CZKJ01 (sample SAMEA3539301, study PRJEB10725) | soil metagenome | biome: tundra; feature: field; material: soil | place: USA | collected 2010-05 | depth 0.15 m
CAGCTCTTTCTGACTCATCGTCACCATCCCTGAGAGGGTGACAGAGTCTCGTTGCAGTTAGGGGGTGACATTATCTTGGAGCATCTACAATTTTGGTCCTGATCTTGCTTCCCCCCGGTCCCGGCTCATATACTCTGAAGGTTTGCCCAATCACTCCGGGAACTCGTCCCGGCGCCGGCCAACACTCGAATCGCCATCATTCCGGAGACCAAATTTTATGACCACGATGACTGCCCCACCGCATGTCGATAAAGAAAGCAATCCATGGGAGTCGCAACGGGCGCGCTTTGACTTGGCGGCCCAGAAGCTCAATCTCGACGATGGCCTGTGGCGGGTCCTGCGTTATCCCAACCGCGAGCTCACGGTCTACATTCCCGTCCAGATGGATGACGGCCACCTTGAGGTCTTCACCGGATTCCGCGTGCAGCACTCAATTGCCCGCGGCCCGGCCAAAGGCGGCATCCGCTACGCGCCCGATGTCACGCTCGATGAAGTGCGCGCCCTCGCCAGTTGGATGACCTGGAAGTGCGCCGTGGTCAACATTCCCTTCGGCGGCGCCAAGGGCGGCGTTATCTGCGATCCCCACAAAATGTCCATGGGCGAAATCGAGCGCATGACCCGGCGCTACACCTCCGAACTGATCGAATTCATCGGACCCGAAAAAGACGTTCCCGCGCCGGATGTCAATACCAACGAACAAATCATGGCCTGGATGATGGACACATACTCCATGCACATGCGGCAGACGGTCACAGCGTGCGTCACCGGAAAGCCCATCAACATCGGCGGCTCCCGCGGACGCCGCGAGGCCACTGGCCGCGGTGTGATGGTGGTATGCGACGAAGCCATCAAAAAGCTCGGCCTGTCGCGCGAGAGCAGCCGCGTGATCGTGCAGGGCTTCGGCAACGTCGGCTCGAACGCCGCCCAACTTATGCACCAGGGCGGATACAAAGTTGTCGGCATCGCCGAAGTTGGCGGCGGCCTGTACAACAAGGCTGGAATCGACTTGAACGCTCTCGTTGAATTCCGCCAGAAAAACGGCACAGTACACGGCTTTCCCGGCGCGGAAGCATCCGATCCCGCCGAGTTGCTCACCACCGAGTGCGAAATCCTCATTCCCGCCGCGACCGAGAACGTCATCACTTCGCGCAACGTCGATCGCGTCAAGTGCCGCATTCTGGCTGAAGGCGCCAACGGTCCCACGACCTCGGCCGCCGACGATGTCCTCACTGACAAAGGAGTCTTTGTCATCCCCGACATTCTGGCCAACGCTGGTGGCGTGACCACTTCCTACTTCGAGTGGGTGCAGGACCGCCAGGGTTACTTCTGGAAGGAGTCCGTGGTGAACGAGCAACTGGAAGAGATCATGGTCTCTTCTTTCGGCGACGTGGTCCGCTACGCCGAGACGCACAAGGTGAATAACCGCATCGCCGCCTACATGCTGGCCATCGACCGTGTTGCATACACCATCCGCCAGCGCGGAATTTACGCTTAGGAGATTTTATGAAGTCGATGAATAAGAACCTGCTTGCGCGCATATTGCCCCTGCTGCTGGCCTTCTCCTTGATGCTGGCGGCAGGAATCGTGCCAGTTGCTGCCAACGCCGCTCCCGCCGCTCCCGCCGCGCCCGCCGCTCCCGCCGCGGCCGCCGACAAACTCGACCTCAACACTGCTACCGCCGACCAACTCAAGGCTCTGCCCGGCATCGGTGACGCTTACTCGCAAAAAATCATCGCCGGCCGCCCTTATCGCACGAAGCTCGACCTGGTCCACAAGAAGATTATTCCCCAAGCCACTTACGACAAGATCAAAGACCAGATCATCGCCAAACAGCCAAAACCCAGCGCGATGACTCCGGCCGCGCCAAAGTAAGCACCCCAAAGTAAGTTTCGCTGCTGATCTTCAGAACCATGCTGGGAACATTCTGCCTCAGGAGTACATCCTCCCGATTGCGTTCCCCGGCACCGTGGAGGATAATCAAATTGAGTTCCGGTGCCCTTCCGGAGACCTCCCGAGCCGCGGTGAACCTGCCTAATTCCATCACGCTGATCCGCATCTGCAGTATTCCTCTGCTGATCTGGATATTGTCTTCCAACCACTTCAGTAGTCAACACGGAGCCAAAGAATTGCTCGCCTCGGCGATATTCATCGCCGCCTCCATGACCGACGGCATTGACGGATACCTCGCCCGCAAACGCGGCCAGATCACCACCATGGGCATTCTGCTCGATCCCATGGCCGACAAACTTCTCATCGCCGCCGCCTTCGTTACCCTCGTCCAGTTCAACCCGAGCTTGGTTCCTGCCTGGATCGCCGTCATCATCATTGGCCGCGAGTTTCTGGTAAGCGGCCTGCGCTCCATCGCTGCCTCCGGTGGCTTTACCATCGAAGCCAGCGAACTGGGAAAATTCAAGATGGTGGTGCAGATCGTTTCCGTCGTCGCCGTCATCCTCGACCATCGCTGGAAAGAGTGGCCGGTGTATGGCAACTTTATCTTCCCCGTGCACTGGATCGCCTACGCCGCGATCTGGTTCGTGGTCTGTGTCTCACTGATTTCCGCCGTCGATTATTTCGCTGCCTTCTGGTCGAAGATTGACCGGCAAGTCTCCAAGCGCCGCCGTCGCGCCTTCATTCTTAGCCGGCGCCGCAAGCCGCAACCGGCCCACGATGCCGATGTCGCCCCCACCACATAATTCGCCGGCAGCCCTCGCCTCCTCACAAGTTTCCGCCGAGGAGTTCTCCCCGGAAGAGCGCGCCCTGCTGCTGCGTCTGGCCCACGATTCCATTTCTTCCGCGCTGCAGCATCGCGAGCTTTCTCTGGATCCTCCCACTCCGCATCTGTCTGAACCTCGCGGCGCTTTCACTTCGCTCTATCTACTTGGCGAGTTGCGCGGCTGTGTCGGCTATGTTCTGCCCGCCTCTTCGGTCTACCGCGCCGTGGCGGAGACCGCCCGTGCCGCCGCCTTCGACGACAACCGCTTCCCGCCTGTTACCAGAGACGAATCTCCTCATCTCGAAATCGAGCTAAGCATCCTCTCGCCGTCGCAACCCATTCTCGCCGAAGCCGTCGAAGTCGGACGCCACGGTCTCCTCATCAGCCAACACGGCCGCCGCGGCCTGCTGCTGCCCCAAGTGGCCATCGAGCATAAATGGGACCGCACAACCTTCCTCGAGCAAACCTGCCGTAAAGCCCAACTCCCCCCAGACGCCTGGCAAAAAGGCGCAACCCTCCAAGCCTTCACCGCCGAAGTTTTCGGCGACAAGACTTTCTGATCGCCGCACTTCCACACCCTCCCCGACGCCGCCAGACGTTTAGCCGGCAGTTCCGCCCGCACGTTACCCCCGTTACCTCAAAACAATGGGCTGATCCCTCCAGTGCGGACTCGTCCTTGCCGATGAAACGTTAGGACCGCAAATCGACTGGGAGGTCGAATGTTCCTTCTTTTTGCAACGATCACACGCCGTCGCGTATTCTCATTTCTAGTCCTAACAGTTTTCTTAACTTTGCTTTCTCAGGACCTACCTGCCCGCGCACAGCCGATAGCCGATCCTCCGAATCCTCTGTCCACTCAACCGCAAGACCGCGTCACCCGCTTCATTGACGACGACCAACGCGTCACGCTGAGCGGCAACCGCCATCCTTTGGCCATTGCGCAGCATGACGCCGGCAAGGTCGCCCCTGACTATCGGATGGAACACATGCTGCTAACATTGCTGCCCGATGCCGCGCAGCAGGATGCGCTCGATCAGTTGCTCGATGCGCAGCATAATCCTGAGTCCCCTTACTTTCATCAATGGCTCACTCCGGAACAATATGGCGAGCGCTTTGGCGTCTCCGAAGCCGACGCAGCGCAGGTTACTGCATGGCTGCAGGCGCATGGTATGGAAGTGGAAGAGGTTACGCCTGGCCGCGGATCCATTGTATTCAGCGGTTCGGCGGAGCAGGTAGAGTCGGCATTCCACACCCAGATTCATAGCTACAAGATTGGCGACGAGGTTCATCACGCCAACGCGAGCGATCCTGAAATCCCGGCGGCGTTCGGTGGAGTAGTTGGAGGAGTTGTTTCGCTGCATGATTTCCGCAGCGAGCCAATGCACAATGGAGCCCGCATACCAATCCCTAAGTTCACCAGCGGCGGCTCGTACTATCTCGCCCCAGCGGATTTCGCCACCATTTACGATCTCGGCCCGCTTTATCAGCAATCCATCAATGGCAGCGGACAGTCGATCGCGATCGTGGCACGCTCCAACATCAACCTTGCAGACGTGCGCCAGTTCCGCACATCGTTCGGCTTGCCGGCCAACGATCCGCAGATCATCCTCACCGGCACTGACCCGGGAATTTTCAGCTCGGGCGAAGAAACCGAAGCCGACCTCGATGTCGAGTGGTCCGGCGCAGTGGCGAAGGGTGCCGCCATCAAGTTTGTGGTTTCGAAATCCACGAATTCCAGTGACGGTGTCTACCTCTCCGCGCAGTACATTGTGAGCCACAATCTTTCGCCAGTGATGAGCATGAGTTTCGGCCTGTGCGAGGCCTCGCTCGGTTCTTCGGGAAACAGTTTCATCAACAGCTTGTGGCAACAAGCGTCAGCGCAAGGCATCACGGTGTTCGTCTCGGCGGGAGACAGCGGAGCTGCCGGTTGCGATTCCGCATCTGCCTCGCGGGCCACCCACGGGCGCGGCGTTAACGGTCTCTGCTCCACGCCCTACAGTGTGTGTGTCGGCGGAACGGAGTTCAACGATGCGGCCCATCCATCCCTCTACTGGTCGCCGTCGAACGCCTCTGGCACACAGTCGTCGGCACTCAGTTACATCCCGGAAGTTGCATGGAATGAAAGCAGCGCGGGCGGTTTGTGGGCCACGGGCGGGGGCATGAGCACAATTTATCCCAAGCCTTCCTGGCAAACCGGAACCGGAGTTCCCGCCGACGGTAAGCGGGACGTTCCGGATGTTTCCCTCACCAGTGCCGGGCATGACGGCTATCTCATCTACCAGAACGGCGGGCTCTATGTTGTCGGTGGAACTTCGGCCGCTGCGCCGTCATTTGCCGGGACGATGGCCCTTGTGGTGCAGAACTCAGCGGCCCGGCAGGGCAATGCCAATACTGTGTTCTATTCCCTGGCCAGCAAGCAGAGAACGGGAGGAGCGTCCGTTTTTCACGACATTACCAGCGGCAACAACAGCGTGCCGGGACAAACTGGTTTCACCGCCACAACCGGATACGATCAGGCTACCGGCCTCGGTTCCATTGACGCTCTCGTCCTGGTCAGCCACTGGAGCGACGCCACAGCCACGCCCGCATTTCACGCCGTGGCTTCTTCGAATTCTCTCGCGGTCACTGCCGGATCGAACAACAGTCTCACTCTGACGGTCACGGTCAGCGGAGGCTTCAATGCGCCTGTCTCTTTTTCGGTGACAGGATTGCCCAGCGGAATCTCCGCGACATTCACGCACGCTACCTTGGCGGCTCCCGGATCAGGCTTCAGTGTTCTTAAACTCAGCGCGACCAGTAGCGCCAAGGCTGGCACTTATTCCGCCACCGTGTCGGCAACCAGCGGAACCACGAAACAACAAATACCGCTGTCAGTTACCTGCACCAGCGCAGTCATCCACAAAAGTGACTTTGGTCGAGGGCCTCGCGGGAATTTTTAAGCGGTGACAGGCGCTTGCATCGCGGAGACCGCAGCTTCCAGATGAGCCAGCGTCTCCTCAACCGTCAGCGAGTACATCTCGCGGCCCAAACCTTCGCCAGCCGCGAGCGCGGCTTCCAGGTAATGCCCGGCAATTTCTACGGCCAGAGAATCCGTGATGGCCTTGCCCGTGCGCTTCTTGTACTCCACCCACGCGGGGTGGGGCAGCGCCACCCAAACCGTTTTTCCGTCGACCAGAAACTTGATGTCGACGGCATCGGCGTGCCGCGTGGCGATGGCCACGATCATCGCCTGATACACGCAATGAACCTGCTTCTTGGTCCAGCGGTCGGTAGCGGTGAAATCTCCAAACATAGGAAAACTATAGCGGACTGAGCGGGCGGGAGCAAATGGCCGCCGCTTTAAGAAATGCTCATGTGGGGACAGCCGCCCTCGGCTGTCCGTCGAGCGAAGCTCGACCGGTTTCTCGTTACTCCAGGGAAAATCTCAACCTGCAACTGAACCGCTACCCGCCAGCAATCGCCCCAATAATCAGCAGCGGCTCTGCTCCCGAGGCGACAGCGTCGGGCAGCAGCGCATCCGGCGATTCGTGCGACAGATCTTCCTCGCAAGCGAAGAATCGCAAAAAAGCCCGGCGCTGCTGCGTAACTTGGTCGCGGATGGTCCCGCGCAGCATGGGATAGCGGGCCTCAAGCGCGTCGAGCGCCGAGCGCAGAGTGACCGGGCCTTCGACTTCGAGCGTCACCTCGCTGCCGCTGCGCGACAGGGTTCGCAGATGTGGGGGGAGGATAACTCGGATCATGTTAGCGTCTGCACCTCCACTGACAGCACGGCCGGAAGATCCCGGACAATCGGCGCCCAGCTATCCCCCGCATCGGGGGAACAGTAGACCTGACCGCCGCTGGTGCCGAAATACACGCCGCACTTGTCCAGCGAATCCACAGCCATAGCATCGCGCAGCACGTTGACATAGCAATTGCTTTGCGGCAGACCTTTCGTCAGCGCCTCCCACTCGTTTCCGCCGGTACGGCTGCGATAGACGCGCAGCTTGCCATCTGGAACAAAATGCTCCGAGTCGCTCTTGATCGGCAAAACGTAAATCGTCTCCGGCTCGTGCGCGTGAACATCGATCACGAATCCGAAATCGGTCGGCAGGTTTCCGCTGACTTCCTGCCAGGAATCGCCGGCATTGTCGCTGCGCATTACGTCCCAATGTTTTTGCATGAACAGCACTCCCGGTCGCGACCGGTGCATCGCCACGTGATGAACGCAGTGGCCGATCTCGGCGTTCGGGTCGGGAATGTATTGCGAGCGCAGTCCGCGATTGATCGGTTTCCAAGTTTTTCCGCCGTCATCGGTTCGAAACGCCCCCGCCGCGGAAATGGCGATGAAAATCCGCTCTGGATTGCTGGGATCGAGAATAATCGTATGCAGGCACATGCCACCGGCGCCCGGCTGCCATTTAGGCCCGGTGCCATGGCCCCGCAGGCCGGGGAGTTCCTTCCAGTTCTCGCCGCCGTCGGTCGAGCGAAAGATGGCAGCGTCTTCTACCCCAGCGTAAACCGTATCGGGATGGGTGAGCGATGGCTCCAGATGCCACACCCGCTTGAACTCCCACGGATGCTGCGTGCCGTCGTACCACTGATGAGTAGTGAGCGGTTTGCCGGTTTCGGCAGACGCATCATAGACGAACTTGTTGCTCGCGGCCTTCGGAGGACCCGGGGCAGGCGGTTCTCCGGGCGGCGTTCCCGGCTGATGCCAGGTCTTGCCGCCATCGTCCGAGCGCTGGATCAACTGTCCAAACCAACCGCTCGACTGCGAAGCATACAACCGGTTTGAATCCGCGGGCGATCCCTTCACGTGATACATCTCCCAGCCCGCGAAGTGCGGCCCGCTGACGTCCCACTTGTCGCGCTTGCCGTCTGACGTCAGCACGAATGCGCCTTTGCGCGTGCCCACCAGAACTCGTACGCTGCTCATTTGCTTCCCCTCGTGTGTGAAATTTACTTCTCTCGCCCTTGGCCCGGTCAGACTGTTGTCAAGCCTTCTGATAGCTCAGTAGAACGACCCCCGAAGCAAAAACTACTTTGCGCATTATTGTGCCGTTTCCCTCGATGAGACGATTGAACTTCCCGTTGGACAACCGCGAGCCTGATTCCGTCACCGCGGAACCGAACGTCGCCATGGTATAAGCGCGCGCAGTCGCTCATCGCGCAAGTACACTCCTGCCCAGACCACGATGCCGACAAGGATCGCCAGGAAGGGTGGCTCACCCACGCGCACGTGCGTAGCAGTTGCCCCTCCCAGATAGCCCGTCATCAGGATGGCGCCGAGAACGGAAGTGCGTGGGATAGCGTAGACGATGGCGCATGCGATCTCCACAACCACGATGCGCAGCATAGCGCCCTCAGGATAGCCGTAATGAGCGAATCCCTGCAGAGCGGTAGCCGGCTTCAACAAGCTGAACAGTCCGGTAAAAACAAACAATAGCACTGGCAGCGCGCTCAGAATGCGCCCGGCCCAGAGTCCTGTCTTTGAGACGGAAGCCGCTTGAGTAGTCGATGGCATTGTTTCCTCCCAGAGGATGTTTACTCCGCAACGAAAGGCTAGGCAGCTTTCCCGCAGTTAACCATCCACGGGATGCCGAACTGATCGATGAGCATACCAAATCGCACGGCCCAGAATGTCTCCTGGAGCGGCATCTGCACCGTGCCTTCTTCAGACAGGGCATGAAATACGCGTTCCGCCTCCGTCGAATCCTTGATGCCAAGTATCACCGAGATGCCTTGTGGTTTCCGGTAGTGCTCCGGCGGAACGTCAGCCCCCGTCAACACCTGGTCGCCAACCTTCAGGGTGGCATGAAGGATCTTGTGACGCCATTCCGCAGGCACTTGGTCCGCGATGGGCGCGCCTTCGTGGGGCATCATGAAAGTGATTTTTGCGCCCAGACACCTCTCATAAAACTTGAATGCAGCCTCGCATTCGCCGTTGAAAGAAAAGTGAGGATTCAGTTGCACAGCGCACCCCGTTTGAATAATGCCGGAAGTTGTTCGCCTGAGAATCTATCGCATATCACTTGTGAATTGCAAGTGAAAATGTTTTACTGTAGACGCGTGGCGAAGAAGAAATCCAAAAGCAAGCGCCGGTCGGAGTGTCCGCTGAATGCTTCGGTGGAAATGTTGGGTGACCGCTGGTCGCTGCTGATCATTCGCGACATGATGCTGCTGGGTGCGCGGACCTACAAGGAATTCCTGGAGTGCTACGAAGGCATCGCGACGAATATCCTGGCGGATCGTCTGCGCAAGCTGCTTGATTACGGAATCATCGCCGCGGAACGAGATTCATCGGATGGACGCAGAGCGACTTACCTGCTAACGAAGAAGGGAATCGATCTGGCTCCGGTGCTTACGGAGATGGTGCTGTGGGCCGCAGCTCATGAGACCACCGGCAATCAAGCGCTCGTCCGGCTAATGCGGGAAGACAAAGAGAAGTTTCTATCGGGCGTGCGGCAACGTTGGGCCGGACTTTGACCCGGTCCTGTTGGCTCAAATTGCGCTTCGGGTAACATGGGTGAGTGGCGAATAGGGTTCCCAAACCAGCTAAACTCAATGTTCTTCCTGCCCGGTTATTGAGCCAATTCCCCTGGCTTGTTCACGGATTTTCCACGCGCGTGGGCGGCTTCTCTCTCGTATATGGGAAGAACGCCCTTAATCTGGGATTCACCAAGGACGACTCCAAAGCCGCAGTCGAACGGAACCGCGCAGCGTTCCTGAGTAAACTTGGCGCTAAGGGTGAGCCGGACGGAGAGTCTACGCTGTGGCCGCTAGTGACGCTGCGCCAGGTTCACTCCGATATAATTCGATTCGTCGATTCACCTGCGGAATCGCAGCTTGTGGGAGATGGGCTTATCACCGCCACGCCTGGTCTGCTATTGGCTGTTCAGACCGCCGATTGCTTACCTGTTATTCTCGTCGACCCAAAGCGGTGTGCCGTCGGCGTGTTTCACGCAGGCTGGCGGGGCACGGTGAAGAGGATCGTGGAGAAGGGAGTGGGCGAGATGCGCCGCTACTTCGGCAGCCGGGCGCGCGATCTGAAAGCCGCGATTGGCCCCGGCATTCAAGGCTGCTGCTATGAAGTGGGCCAGGAAGTTCGCGACCAGTTCGATTCCCAGTTCAACTATGCGGCGAAGTTGTTCCGCGAAGTCGAAGCATCCGATCCGGTGCGCGAAAAATATCCCATGTTGTTTCTCACGGCGCGCGCCCCCGGCCATAGCGAGCTGCCGAAGAAGATTTTTCTCGACCTCGTGGAAGCCAATCGTCAACAACTGTTGTCTGTTGGGGTGCTGGCGAAGAGTATCGAAGCCTCGCCGCTATGCACGAACTGCCGCACCGACTTGTTGTTTTCCTATCGGGCGGAAAAAGGCAAGACGGGACGGATGATGGGCGTGGTGGGAATTCGGGGACAAGTCAGAAGCTAGAAGTCAGAATGCAGAAGTCAAAAGTCAGAAGTCAGAAGTCAGAAGTCAGAATGCAGAGGTAGGGAGTGATTTGCGTTCACTTTTGCATTTTGACTTCTGACTTCTGACTTCTGCCTTCTACGCCGTTGGTGGTGTGGCTACGGGTGGTGCAACCGCCGCCGCATCGCTGACTCCCTCATTCACCAGATCCTTCAACTCCTTGCTGGGCTTGAAGAAAGGGATCTTCTTGGCGGGCACCTCGACTTTTTCACCGGTCTTTGGATTACGTCCCATGCGCGCCTTGCGCTGGCGGGTGCGGAAGCTGCCAAAGCCGCGTATCTCAATCTTGTCGCCCGCGCGTAGGGAACGCACCACGCTGTCAAAGATCGTTTCCACGATCACTTCGCTGTCTTTGCGCGTAAGTTCCGCTAAACGCGAGACTTCATCGATCAGGTCGGCTTTCGTCATAATGGCTCTTCGCTCCAGGCCGGCATGCTGGTGAGGAACCGCCAGTGCTGGCGAGGACCTCCGATTCATGTCGGCAACCTCATAACCTTCTCAAATTTCAGGGGTTGTGCGCAAGTCGCGGATTTGGGGCAGGCCAGGCCCTTCGGTTTCCTCGATTTGGCTTTACCCTCCGCGGGAGTAAAAGGTTACTTCCACAAATAATAGAATCCGACATGCTGCTCCAGCATTTTCTCGGCGTTAGGCAGATACTGCGAGACATCACCTAGCATTAGATCGAGCAACGTCTTGCGGTCTTTCTCGGGATGCACCAGCGTTGGCTCGCCCGAGATATTCACCGATTTCGCCGTGTCTTTAACGACGGCCTCGAAGTCGCCGACATTGTCGATCAGCTTCATGGAGAGCGCCTGTTCGCCGGTCCACACTTTGCCGTTGGCAATGGCTTTCACATCGTCGAACTTCATACCGCGGCCATCGGCCACCGCCTGCACGAACTGCCCGAACATATTATCGATCAGCGACTGCATGTAGGCTTGCTCGGCGGGAGTGAGGTCCCGGGCTGGATTCCCCGTATCTTTAAATTCGCCGGTCTTAAAGACGATGCTTTTCAGCTTGGCCCACTTCAGCAAATCGCCATAGTTCACCCACTCGGCGATGACGCCGATAGAGCCCACGATACTGCCGTTATCGGCATAAATCTTGTTCGAGGCCGAAGCGATGTAGTAAGCCCCGCTCGCGCCCACGGTTTCAATCGACACCACAATCTTCTTCTTTTTTTCCTCGCGGATTCGTTTGACCTCGCGGTAAATCTCTTCCGACGCAGCCACTCCGCCACCCGGCGAGTTCACGTGCAGGATGATGGCCTTGATGGAAGAGTCGTCGGCAAATTTCTTGAGTTGGCCCACCACGGGCTGCGGCGAGAGAATAACGCCGTCAAGGTCTACTACGCCGATGCGGTCGCCAAAGCCGCCGAACGCGGATTCATTGCCGCCCGCGTGCAGCGTCAGGTAAACCAGCGAAAACACGGCCAGGACGAAGAGGAAGAATGCTCCTCCGCCAATTAGAACCCAGAGCAGGGTGCGGGAACGTGGTTCAGACATGAGGAAAGTTTAGCACCGGAGCTAGGGGATGAGCACTTTCAGTGCGCCGCGCTGTATGGTGACTTCAACCGGCGTCCGGCAGACGTATTCACCGTCCGCATAGATTTCGAGCGGCGTTTCGGTTTCCACGCGGAGACGAGCGGCCTGGAAATAATCCACCTCGCGGATGCGCAGGTGGCGGCCGAAATAGACCGTGGGGAACATGCAGGCAAGTTTGAAGGGACCAACCCCGCCGATCACACAGACGTCGAGCTGGCCGTCATCCATTTTCGCGTGCGGCGCAATCTTCATCCCGCCGCCGTATACCGCCGTATTGGCGAAAGCTGCCAGGATGGTGGGCTGATCGCTGTGCGTGGTCCAAAGACCGGCATCGTCCGCAGTTATAATTTTCGTGGGGAACGGAGCAAACCGAAAGATGGTTGGAGCTAGGGTGAATGCGTACCCGCCGTGTCCGCGCAGCCAGCGCGGCAAAGCGTTGGCGCGCCGCGACACTTCGGCATCGAGCCCGATGCCCGCCACGCTACAGAAATAGGTCTGAGTACCGGGTACCGAGTAACGAGCAGGCTCGTGTGGCGCGGGCGCCCCGCCCGCGTCTTCCAGTGGAGCGATCATACCCAAATCGATGACGCGCACGTTGTCTTGTCCCGCGCAGAAGCGCCGCCTTGCCGCAAGAGAATCGCGCACAGTGCGCAGTCCAAGCGCGCGAGCAAAGTCGTTCCCACTGCCCGCAGGCACAATCAGCACCGGCAATTCCAATTTCACTAACTGGCTTAGGTGCCGATGAATGGTCCCATCTCCGCCGAAGAGCAGGATAATATCCGCCTGATCCGTAGCGGCGGGCAGCCCAATCCGCCACTCGACGGTCAGGTCATTCTGAAACGGCCGGAGGTCTTTTGGAGAACATCCCAGCCCGAAGATGGCGGCCGCGCGCATGTGCGCGGTTGAGAGTAGCACAACTCATGTAGGGACAGCCGCCCGCATGTGCGCGGTCGACAGTACACAACCCATGTGGGGACAGCCGCCCTCGGCTGTCCGGCTGGGCGGAGCCCAGCAGCTTTTCGCGAGCCATCACGGCAAAGCTCGAGCAAAAGGATTCACAAACGGCTTGTTCCACAACCAAGAATAGTCGGTCCATTCCTTCGCTAGCCCTGCCCGAACGGGATTCTGTAGCAGGTATGCGATTTTCGCGTCCAGACTCTCCGAGGACCGCAACACATGATCAAACGATTCCGGCTGCCAGACCGGTCCCTTGCGGCCCAGCGCTTTGTTAACTTGGTGGGCTGAAGCGCCTTTGGCGGCGTCCATGATTGCGGCAAGCGAGTAAATCTCCATGGCCCGCTGGTTAATCAAGGGCGTGAAGATCATGTGAACATGATCCGGCATTACTACGGCGACACGGAGATCGAACTTCGTCCCGTTGTCGTGCAGACAGCATTCGAGCACGATAGAACGCACGTGCTCAGGAAGAACCCACCGATGATCAGTACAAAATGTTACGAAGTGCTGCCTGTCATCGCACTGAAGATGCGGAAGCTGTCTCCGATAGAAAGCCTGTGGCATACGATTGTATGTGGGGACAGCCGCCCTCGGCTGTCCGCGGAGCGAAGCTCCGCAATCTTAAGTCTAGTGGGAGTTGTGGGGCAGCGAAGCCTGTGAGGCGAGATAAATACCTGCTCAAGGTCAGATCGGGAAGGCTGGAAACGAAACCCCCGGGCGAGCTATCGCTCGCCCGGACAGCCGAGGGCGGCTGTCCCCACATGGTCGTTTCAGTCACCCGCCTTGCCTAGCGTGTCATTATGGCTGTTCTTACCTTTTTACCCACTTTCAAAACTAGCCTTGCGCTTGAACCCTGAAAAGTTACGAGGATATGGTGCTTCGCTTCCATATACTCCAGCCCGCTCACGGACTGGTCTACAATCCTTACCGATCCGGCTTTCAGCTTCCTCCCAGCATCCGCGACGGAGTCAGCTAACCCACATCTCACGATTAACCGATCAAGACGAACGCCTAAATCAACAGGCCCCATCCCCGGTGGGCGGAACCCGACGATGCCGTCTGGTGAGAACGCACGATCCTCAGGGTTATCGATGTCAAAGCGAACATCTTCGTAGTTTATCCTTACCTCTTCGATGTCATTAGGAAGATCGTCCTTCTGAAACTTCGACTGCCTCGCCCAGTCCTCCCCCGCCTTCGCCGCAGCATCCGCCGAATGAAAATCCCCCACAATCCTCCGCGCCAGTTCCTTCTTCACCTGCATCGGATGCGCTTCCCGCCTCATCTTCTCGATCTCTGCAACCTGCACGTCCGTCAGCAGCTCGTAATACCTCCACATCATCTCGTCAGAGATGCTCATGATCTTGCCGTACATCTCCAGCGGCGGCTCGTGAATCCCAATCGCATTCCCCAGCGACTTCGACATTTTCTGCACGCCGTCGAGGCCTTCGAGAATGGGAGTAGTAAGAATAACTTGGCCGACGGACGACTCCTGCCTGGCCCTCCCCAATTCTTGGTCATGGATAACCTCCAGCATTGCTGCCCAGTGTTCCGGCGATAACGGCTCCTGCGGTTCAACCAAGTCAGGCCACCCCGCTCTCAGCTGGACGGCTAGGCTGTTGATGCGCGCCTCAGCTTCGTGACGGCGATCGTGGCTACGCCGCGTTCGGCTGAGACAGTCACCCAAAGATCCACTCCAGTCAGGAAGTACGGGGTCCCTCATACTATCGATCGCTCGCCTAAGATCTTTCCGAAACTGAGAATGCGCTCCGCGATAAGCCCGCTGAAGCTCTCTGCCAACGAGCAGATTAAATTTCTGGTCGGTTCCACCGAGCTCAACGTCAGCATCAAGTGCCACGGAGTCGTAGCCTTGGCACAACGGGTATAGAAACTCGTGAATTGATATCGGTTTCTCAGCCAAGTATCGATTGTGAAAGTCGTCGCGCTCGAGCATTTGCGAGACAGTGAACTTGGCCGATAGTCGTACGAACGCCGTTGAACTGAGTCTGCCCAGCCATCGACTGTTGAAGTCAATTACCGTTTTCTGCGGATCGAGAATCTTGAAGACCTGCGCCTTATAAGTCTCAGCGTTCTGCTCGATCTGCTCGCGGGTGAGCGGCGGACGCGTGACCGAGCGGCCGGTGGGGTCGCCGATCATGCCAGTAAAGTCGCCGATTAGAAAAATGGCGGTGTGGCCGAGATCCTGAAAGTGTTTGAGCTTGCGCAGAACAACCGTATGTCCCAAGTGCAAGTCGGGAGCGGTTGGGTCCATGCCGAGTTTCACGCGCAGCGGTTTGCCCGTGGCGCGCGACTTCTCCAGCTTGACGCGCAGGTCGGACTCGCGAATGATTTCAGCGGAGCCCTTCTTGAGATACGTGAGTTGTTCGTCGACAGATGCGAAGGTTGCCATAGGAAAGGTCATTATAAAGAAACGCAGAAGTCAGAACGCAGAAGTTAAAATTGGGTCGAAGCGGATGGGTTTGTGACGGCGGCGAATATTCTTATACGAAAGGCGACTTCGGCGGATGTTCCCCGATTGCGGGAAGTAATTGAGGCCTCGGTGCGAGGTCTGCAGGCTGCGGACTATTCGCCGGCGCAGATTGAAGGCGCGCTGCAGTCGGTATATGGCGTGGATAGCCAGCTCATCGCGGACGGAACATATCTGGTGGCAGAGGTTTCGAAATCACCAGGCAACGCCGGAATCGTCGCCTGTGGCGGATGGAGCAAGCGCAAAACTTTATATGGCGGCGATCAATATGCGGCGCGCGAGGATTCGCTGCTCGACCCTGCGCGCGACGCGGCGAAGATTCGAGCGTTCTTCGTACATCCAAACTGGGCGCGCCACGGCATTGGCAGCCTGATTCTCGAAGCCTGTGAGGACGCGGCCCAGCAGGCGGGCTTCACGCGCCTGGAGATGGGAGCAACCTTGAGCGGTGTGGCTTTTTATCGGGCGAAAGGCTACGCGGCAGTCGAGAACCAGGAGGTTCCGCTAGGGAACGGAGAAGCGCTGCCAATCGTGAAGATGGCAAAAGAATTCAAGTGAGAAGTCAGAATGCAGAAGTCAGAGTGCAGAAGTAAAACCGGCGCTGCATCGGATCGTCCTAGGATGCGATGCCTTTGGCGGTGCAGAGTGACGTCACGAAGATAGACGTAAGTTCCTGAGCTTCTTTGAGGAGGTCATCCAACTTTTCACTCTTTACGATTCCACCCTCAAGGAGCAACTCAAGCCAGAAAACGGTTTCGTCTGCTTCTTCCAGAACGATGCCGAGCTTGGCGATGAACTCGGCCCTTGATCGCGCCCGGCAAGCGGCCCTATAGTTCGCTCCGATTGAGGTACCCGAACGTAGAACTTGTCTCCCCAGAATTCTGGCTTCCTCCCTGGCAGGCAAAGCTCGATACAGGCGCAAAATACGAAGCGCGAATTGCTTAGTTCGCACCCTCAGGTCTTGACTGTTCCCCACGAGCGCTATTCTTCCGTTCCCGTGCGCCGCAAGTCTGTGACAGATGTCATAACAGATTCTGAATTTTCCTACTTCTGCATTCTGAATTCTGCCTTTTGACTTGACTTCAAGCGACGTCAAGTGAGAAGTCAGAGGTCAGAGGTCAGAGTGCAGAAGTAAAACCGGCGTTTCTTACTTCTGCCTTCTGCCTTCTGCCTTCTGACTTGACCTCACAAGCCTGCGCCCGGCGATCTCGAAGTTTCCCCCAAGCACAATGTTGATCGCCTCCGTATACGCCACATGCTCCTGCTCGAGAATGCGCCCGGCCAGCGTATGCTCGTCATCGCCGTCGAGTACCGGGACGGTCTTCTGCACGATGATGGCGCCGTGGTCGAGTTCCTCGTCCACAAAATGCACCGTGCAGCCGGAGACTTTCACTCCGTAGGCGAATGCCTGCTCTTGCGCTTCCAGTCCGGGGAACGCCGGCAGTAGCGACGGATGAATGTTGAGAATCTTATGCGGAAATTGTTGCACGAACCATTGCGATAGCAGGCGCATGTATCCCGCCAGGCAGACGAGGTCCACATTGTGTTGCTTTAGCGCGGCGACAACTTCGCGATCATGTTCTTCGCGCGGCTTGCCCTTCGACGGAATTACCAGAACCTTAAGGCCGCGCTGGCGCGCTGTGGCTATCCCGGGTGCGTCCGCTTTGTTGGAGATGACGACGCCAATACGCGCGTCCGCAATGCGGTTCGCGTCAATGCTATCTGCAATAGCAACGAAATTGGAGCCGCGTCCGGAGAGAAGAATGCCAAGGGAATACATGGGAACTCAAATGATAATCCACCACGGAGACACGGAGGCGCGGAGAGATCACGAAATTGAAAATTTATGGGGAGCGTAACCGCCGCGGGACCGAGGCTTGATCAGCCCTAAAGATCTTCTCCGTGTCTCCGTGCCTCCGTGGTGGGTGTACTCTTGATTCTAGCTGTAGATTACTTTGCGTTCGCCCTTAACGATGCGGCCGACGGTGTAGGCTCTTTCTCCCACGCGATCCAGCACGCTCTGAGCCTTCTTGAACTTCGCCAGCGGAACCACCATCAGCATCCCCAGCCCCATATTGAATGTGCGTAACATCTCCTCCTGCGGAACATTCCCCAACTGCCGGAGATGCTCAAACAGAGGCAGCACCGGCCAGGAGCCGAGCTCGATCAGCGCCGTAGTGCCGCGGGGCAGAACGCGCGGCAGATTTTCCGTAATGCCCCCCCCGGTTATGTGCGCCAGAGCGGAAACGCATTGCCCGTCGATCAGCTTCTTCAACGCGGGCCAGTAACTCTTGTGCGTCCGCATCAGCTCATTGCCCACTTTATTCTTGATCTCGTTCACGTAATCGTCGGGCGAGTAATGTGCGATTTCGAACAGGAGCTTGCGGGCCAGCGAGTATCCATTGGTATGCAGGCCATTGGAGGGCAGCCCGAGGATGACATCGCCGATCTGCACATCCTTGCCAGTGATGATCCGGTCGCGTTCCACCACGCCGACGATGAATCCCGCGAGGTCGTATTCGCCATTCGGATAAAAGCCGGGCATCTCAGCAGTCTCGCCGCCGATCAGCGCGCATCCGTTGTGCTTGCAGGCGTCAGCGATGCCTTCCACCACCTGTTCGGCGATCGATGGATCCAGAGTTCCCGTAGCCAGATAATCCATGAAAAACAGCGGCGCCGCGCCCTGCACCGCGATGTCGTTGACGCAGTGGTTCACCAGGTCCGCTCCCACGGTGGAGTGCAGGCCCATTTCGAAGGCTATCTTCAGTTTCGTTCCTACTCCATCCACGCTGGAGACCAGCACGGGATCCAGATATTTCGTTTTGTCCACCGCGAACAGGCCGCCAAAGCCGCCGATTTCGCTGAGCACGCCCCGCGTAAAGGTTTTGTGCGCGAGATACTTGATGCGCTGCTTGGTGCGGCTGGCGCGGTCGATGTTCACACCCGCATCGGCGTAGGTAATAGGCGTTCCTGCGGGCGTGGGTTTCTTGGCCACGGGTTCCTGCGGTATCTCCTTCTCAGTCTCAGTGCTTCAGTTGTGGGGAAACGCTGGATTCCTTGCGAAGCCTTAGCTTCTAAGGCCGCTCATTGTAACACGTTCGAAGAGAGTGCCCGGCGGAGAAGTCGCGCATTGCAAAGCCAAAAAATCTGCATACACTATCGGCACATTCCGCGGACGCGCACGCCCGCTCGTCACCGGCCACTTCACTAGTGAGCGATAAAGTCCGAAAAGAAATAGGCCAAAATGCCGAAAAGAGCCAGCCCAGATACGCCGTAAGCGGTGAGAACCCACGCGCCCCGGCCTTCATGAGGCCTGCTGGCCGTGGATTGTTGGGAAAACGATTGTTGGGAAAACGCCTGTTGGGAGAAAGACTCCTGACAGGGTGAGACTGCTGGGGCCCGATCTTCCATGCCAGAAAACCTCCGAACGGAAAGATCGTGGCGCAAAGACTTTATGCGTCACGCCTGCCCGGCGACGTGGCCAGGCAAGACTATCTGGGCGGAATTCTACTACGGTTTTGTGACGGATGAACAACGAAATGTGATGTCCGTCACAGAAAGAAGCCTTGTACCCGAGAAAGCCCATGTGGGGACAGCCGCCCTCGGCTGTCCTTCGAGCGAAGCTCGATCGGCTTCTTCCTCTCCACCCGCAAACTGGACCACCCCCAGTAACCTCACTTCTTGGGATTTCCCCCTCAAGGCCTTACTATTACCGAATGCGTAGTTTCTTTCTGCCGGTTCTTGTTGTCTGCGCCCTGGCCGCTCCTTTCACCGCCTCAGCACAGTCGGGTCAGGCTCCCACGAACTCCACCGTCCCCGCGAAAGCGAAAAAAGGAGCCAAAGCCGCCGAAACCGCCCCATCCAAACCCGAAGAGCCCAAGCGCGATTACTCCCAGGAAGCCTTCGTCGTTGAGCAATACCGATCTCTATACCACTTTGAAAACGACGGCACCGGCCGCAAGGAAACCATCGCCCGCGTCCGCGTGCAAAGCGAGGCCGGAGTTCAGCAGTGGGGCCAGATTCTAGTTGGCTATAACTCCGCCAACGAACGAGTTGAAATGGACTACGTCCGCGTAATCAAGGCCGACGGCAGCGTCGTGAAAGCCGGCGACGACGCCGTGCAGGATCTCAGCGCTCCCCTGGAGCAACAAGCGCCGGTCTATACCGACTATCGCCAGAAGCATATTACGGTGCCAGGCCTCCGTCCGGGCGAAGTGCTGGAATACCACATCGTCACCGTGATTCATACCCCGCTCGCTCCGGGAGAGTTCTGGGCGGACTACGAATTCGACAAGAGCAACATCACGCTCGACGAAGAAGTCGATGTGGATGTTCCCTCCGACCGTCCGCTCAAATTGAAAAACAAACCGGGCATGGATCCGAAGATTTCCGAAGAGCACGGACGCCGCCTTTACCACTGGACCAGCTCCCACCTGGAGCGCGAAGACGACCATAAAGATAAAGACAAAGACAAAGACAAGGAAAAAGACAAGAAGAAAAAGAAGAAAAGATCCGAAGACGAACGGCCTGACGTTCAGTTGACCACGTTCGTTAGTTGGGAACAAATCGGGCTCTGGTATGCAAGTCTGGAGAAGGACCGTCGCGCGCCCTCGCCTGAAGTTCGCGCCAAGGCCGACGAACTCACCAAAGGCCTCGACAACGATTTGGACAAAGTCCAGGCTCTCTATGACTTCGTCGCCAAGAACTTCCGCTACGTCAGCCTGTCGCTCGGCTTAGGCCGCTACCAGCCGCACCCTTCTGGCGACGTTCTCCACAATCAGTACGGCGACTGCAAGGATAAACATACTTTGCTGGCTTCGCTGCTCGAAGCCGAAGGCATGCACGCCTCTTCCGTGTTGATCAACTCCAGCCGCAAGCTCGATCCCGACGTGCCTTCGCCCTCGCAGTTCGATCACGTCATCACCATGTTGCCCATGGGGAAAGAAGAAGTCTGGATGGATACCACCAGCGAAGTGGCTCCGTTCCGGCTGTTGGCCTATAGTCTCCGCAATAAGCTGGCTCTGGTGATCCCCGCTTCCGGCACGCCGCACCTCGAAGAGACGCCCGCCGATACTCCCATGCCCGACAGCGAAATTTCCGAAGTCGATGGAAAAATCAATGACATCGGCAAGCTCGAGGCGCATGTGCATTACACCTTCCGGGGCGACGAAGAACTGCTGCTGCGTTCCATCTTCCGCCGCGTGCCGGAAGCCCAGTGGCAGCGCGTGGTCGAGAACGTCAACTCCGGAATAGGCGGCGATGTCACGAATTTGAAGATCAGCGATCCCGCCGCGACTCGCGAGCCCTTCACCATGTCCTACGACGTCGCCCGGCCCAACTTCCTCGACTGGTCCAAGAAAAAATCAAACCTGGCGCTGCCACTCTGCCAGTTCAACCTGCCAGATCTCAGCAATATTGATGACGATAGCGACGCCGATGCTGAGCCGCTGAAGCTCGGCCCCAAGGCGGAATACACCTACAAGATCAAACTCGAACTTCCCGCCAAGTACACCGCCCACGCTCCATTGCCGTTTTCTCTGAAGCGCGACTACGCGGAATATCAGGCCACTTACAAGCTGGAAGGAACCACCTTCACCGCCGGCCGCACGCTCATCTTGCGTCAGGACGAGCTGCCTGCCCCGCGCGCCGAGGATTACGAAGCCTTTCGCCGCGCCGTCAGCTCTGACCTGGGTCAGTTTTTGTCCGTAGAAAATACAGTCGCCGGTTCGCCGACTCCGCCAGCCGACATGAAAGCCGACGACCTCGTCGAAAGCGGACGAGCCGCCATGAACAGCGGCAACCTCGCCATGGGCGTTCAACTTCTCAAGCGCGCCACCGAGGTTGATCCCAAAAACAAGTACGCCTGGAACCTCCTCGCCGCCGCCTACATCGGCCTCCGCCAGAACGACGCCGCCATCGCCGCCCTCAAAAAGCAAATCGAAATCAATCCCTACGACGAGTACGCCTACAACGCTCTCGGACGCGCCTACTGGCAGGAGCGCAAATACGACGATGCCGTAACCGCCTTCAACAAACAGATCGAGATCAATCCCCTCGACAAGTTCGCCCACGCCGGGTTGGGCTCCATGTATTCCGAGTGGCGCAAGTACGACTTGGCCGCCGCGGAATTGGAGAAAGCTTCATCTCTCACTCCTGATAATCCTGAACTGCAAGTGAGTCTCGGGGACGCTTACCTCAACCTGGGCCAGGACGACAAGGCCTTGGCTACGTTTGACCATGCGGTCGAGCTTTCCGCCACGCCGCTGGTGTGGAACAACATCGCCTACCAGCTATCGCTGAAAAAATCTCATCTGGACCGCGCCCAGCAGTATGCGGAGTCAGCAGTCTCGGCCACCACCGCCGCCTTGCGCAACCTGTCGCTCGACCGTCTCACCCCGCAGGAGTTGCCCCTGGTCCCATCGCTCGTCGCCTATTGGGACACGCTGGGCTGGGTCTATTTCAGCGAAGGCAACCTGGACAAAGCCGAGAAATACGTTTCCGCCGCCTGGGGGCTTGGCGGCCACGGCGAAGTCGGCGACCATCTGGCGCAAATCTACGAAAAGCGCGGCAACAAAGATTTAGCCCTGCGCACCTACGCACTTTCCCTGAGCGCGCTGCGTCCTGACCCCGAAACTCGCGGACGTCTCGCCTCACTGAGCGGCGGCGACTCCAAAGCCGACGCCGCCGTCGCAAAATACAAAGAGGACCTGCAGCGCACCCGCACCATCGACCTCGGCAAAGTTGCCAAGGAAGACGCCAGCGCAGAGTTCTTCGTGCTCCTAAGCCGCGGCCCCAATTCAACCGCCACCGTGGAAGGCGTAAAGTTCGCCAGCGGCGACGAAAAACTCAAACGCTTCACCGACGCCCTCCGCACCGCCGAATACCGCGTCACCTTCCCCGACGATACCCCCGTAAAAATCCTCCGCCGCGGAATCCTTTCCTGCTCCACCACAACCGGCAACTGCACGTTCGTGCTCATGCTGCCAGATGATGTCAGAACCGTGGACTGAGCCTAACGAATAGAGAATATCGAGTTGTCATCCTGAGCGGAGCATCTGCTTTCGCGAAGCGAAAGCAGATGCGGAGTCGAAGGATCCCTAGCAGCGCGCGCCACGACGGCCCCAAAAGCGTCCTCTTGGCGGCGGTTGGCACCGCGGGCGCTTGCCGATATAAACAATATTGTTTATAATACAAAAGTGACGAGCAAAGAGTTCAGGCGTTGGCTCGGGCAACAGGGAGCGGTCTTAAAACCGGCAAAGGCTCTCACCTCAAGGTTTATCTGAACGGGAAGCAGTCCGTCCTTCCAATGCACAATGCTGAACTCAAGAAGGGTCTGGTCGAGGGAATAAAGAAGCAACTCGGCCTGAAATAGGAGAAGGCGATGTTCCTGTATCCAGTTACTCTAAAGCGAGACCATGACGGCGGATTCGTCGTCACGTTTAAAGACATTCCCGAAGCCATCACCCAGGGCGAAACCGAGGCCGAGGCATTGGCCGCAGCCAGGGACGCTCTCGATACCGCCCTCGATTTCTATTTCGAAGACAATCGCGCGGTACCGCTGCCTTCCAAACCCAAGCCAAGACAACCCGTAGTCGAGCTTCCCGCAAGCCTCTCCGCCAAGATTCTTCTCCTTAACGAGATGATCCAGCAACACGTGCGCCCCGCCGAATTGGCGCGGCGATTGAAGACCACCCCGCAGGAGGTCAACCGCCTCACCAACGTCCAGCACACCTCGCGCATCGACGGCATCGCCGCCGCCCTGAAAGCACTGGGCAAGCGGCTGGATATGCGGGCCGTGTGATCGTCGAGGATGGTAAGATGCCCATGAAAGGACGGTTACCATATGGCAAGCCTCGATTGGTCTCAATGTTCCGCCGTGGAAAGCGTCCCCGGCAAAGTGAGCGGCGCTTGGACGTTCCGAAACTCACGCACGCCAGTGAAACTCATTTTCGAGAACCTTGAGGACGGCATGACGATTGATGAAATCATCGAGCAATACCCCGTTTCGCGCGAAGAAATCAAAGCCGTACTCGACTTCGCCGCCCACAGTCTCGACCAAGCGCCTAGCTTCTAAGCCGTGCTGATACTGCTCGACAACAACGTTCCCCGCGGCCTTGCCCGTGCGCTCACCAGCCACACCGTCACCGAATCGCGGGAGCGCGGCTGGGCCACCCTGAAGAACGGCGATTTACTTACCGTTGCTGAAGAAGCCGGTTTCGAGATTCTCGTCACGTCCGATAAGAGCATTAGGTACCAGCAGAACCTTCAAGGACCGCGAAATCGCGCTCGTGGTTCTAACCCAGGGACGCTGGGAACTTGTACGGCGCAGGTTGGCCGAAATCGCAGCCGCCGTGAACGCAGCCACGCCCGGCAGCTACACCGAGTTAGTCATCCCGTTCGAGCGAGACTGCCGGATTCCGGGCGAAGACGGGGAGGATTGCTGCACCACACCTCGCGCATCGACTGCATCGCCGCCGCCTTGAAAGCGCTGGGCAAGCGCCTCGATATGCGCACGGTGTAATACCGGCTTGCAAACATGCCCATGTGGGGGCAGCCGCCAGCGCTTGCACGCTCGTGCTCATGCTGCCGGACGATGTAAGGACGGTGAACTAGCGAGCCGCGCGTCCGGTCAGGTGGGCCTCACGGCCTGCCATTCGGCGGCGCCGTCCAAGCTCCGCTCGGGCGGGGATTTTTATCTCGATGCACTTAGGAGTCCGCGATGCCCATGAAGAACCCGCCCCACCCGGGCGACCTGATAAGAACCGAAGTCATCGAAGCCCTCGGCCTCACCGTGTCGAAGGCGGCGGAGATTTTGAAAGTACGACGCGCCACGCTCTCCGACCTGCTGCACGGCAAGGCATCGCTGACGCCGGAAATGGCCCTGCGCATCGAAAAGGCCTTCGGCCCCGACATGGATCACCTGCTCCGTATGCAGCTCGCCTATGACGTGGCGAAAACGCGAGCGCACGCACGGGGCATCTCGATCAAGCGATATGCCCGGCTTGAAGCAGCGCATCTTTTTCCACAACCACCCTGTGACATCTAACCTTGCCCCGCAAATTAAATCGCGCGATCATGGTCGAGGCCGTCACGGTCGGGTGAACCCGCTTCGTCGCGCCCCTAAGTCATTGGTTTCAAAGATCTTAGTGCTTAAGTTCTTTAGGCTCCCGATGTTGCCGGGAATTTCCCGCCAACTCGATGATTCTAAAGATTATGCAAAAAGGGGGGAGGGGGGCGAGGGGCGTCAGCAATGCCCCGGCCATTCAATTCTGGGTCTGCCGTGACCCGGCGATCTCGACCACGGCAGCCCGTCGAGATTTATTTCGCGGAGAAATTCAGCGCTTGCGCGTAGGCATGAGCCAGCCGCAGCACCAAATCCTCCCGCCAATGCGGCCCGGCGATCTGCAGCCCGATAGGCAGGCCGCCTTTCGTAAAGCCGCAAGGCACCGAGATTGCCGGCAGCCCCCACACATTGAACGGCCGCGTGTTGCGCAGCAACGCAAGTTCCGCTGGACGAAGCGCCGCAGGATCTTTCTTCAGATCGGCGATCGCCGGCGCCGGTATAGGCGTCGTAGGCGTGACCAGCAAATCCACTTCGGCAAAAAAATCGCGAGCGCGACGGCGTTCCTGACCCAGTTCCTGGCGGCGCTGAATATATTCCGCCGCCGAAATATTTGCGCCAGAGCGAATCCGCCGCAGAGTCTCCGCCTGGTACAGCTCAGGCGTCCGCGCAACATTGTCGGCGTGATAGGCATAAGATTCGGCGGCCTGTACGGTGCGGTCGTTGGATACCTCGATCTGCACGTCGCGAACATCCGCCACCAGCGTGCCGATCACCGTGAGAGCCTGGTCCAGCGCCGCGCGGACTTCATCGTCAAGGTCGTCATAAAAATACGCCCGCGGCACACCAATGCGGAGAGCCGTCGTCCCGTCGCGCAATCCAAAAACATAATCGGACACCGGAACATCGGCGCTATTCATATCGAGCGAATCGTATCCCGCGATGGCCTGCAGCACGGCAGCCGCATCCGCGACGGTCGCGGCCAGTGGCCCAACGTGGTCGAGCGACCACGAAAGCGGAATCACACCCCGCGCGGAAACGCGTCCATGAGTCGGCTTGATCGCCACGCACCCGCACAGCCCAGCTGGCTCGCGAATCGAGCCAGCCGTGTCGGTCCCAATTGCCGCATAACAGAGTCCGGCGGCAACGGCCGCCGCCGATCCTCCGGACGATCCTCCAGCGATATGCGTCGCGTTCCAAGGATTGTGAACGTCGCCATAGAAACTAACCAGCGAACTCCCGCCATAAGCGAACTCGTGCAGATTATTCTTGCCCAGGATCACTGCGCCAGCCCGCTTCAGTCGCCGCACCACTTCCGCATCCTCGGTTGGCACGCGATTCTGGTAAAGCGCGCTGCCAGCCGTTGTACGCGTGCCCGCTGTATCGATCAGGTCTTTGAGCGCAATCGGAATCCCGTGCAGCAGCCCGCGCCACTCCCCGTGCGCGATTTCGCTTTCCGCAGCCCGCGCCTCCGCCAGCGCCGATTCGGCGGTCACCGTGACGAATGCATTCAGTGTGGGATTGAGTTTTTCGATTTGATCCAGGCAAGCGCGAGTCAGTTCAAGCGGAGATACTTCTTTCCGCCGCAGACGCGGGGCAAGCTCGATAATGGTTCCCAAAATAGGCATCGGCGGCGACGGCCTTCATTGTAGTGGACAATCAGCAGCGTCCTCATTAACCACGAAGGGCACGAAGTTTCACGAATGAACCCCGAACGGAATCGACCTTCGTGTACCTTCGTGTTCGTGGTGAATAATTCTGCTCCCTGGAAAAAAGCAACCAACCGCCAAGGCCTATAATCAAAACCGCTGTTTGTACCCCGGAGGCGAACCATGGCGGAAATGACGATCGTTCCTGCGGAGACGCCAGTCGCGACCCACGGTTTCTTTATCGACGGCCGCTGGATGGAAGACGGCGACATGGTTGAAGTGCGATCGCCATTCGATGGCAGCGTAGTGGGGCGCGTTATCCAGGCGCGGCGCGAGCATGCCGAAGCCGCGATTGCGGCCGCCGTGAAGGCTTTCGGCACCACCCGTCGCCTGCCGGCCTTCGAGCGGCAACGCGTGCTCAGGCGCGTGGCCGGGGCCATCGCCGAGCGCCGCGAAGAATTCTCCCGCACCATCGTGCAAGAGGCGGGCAAGCCCATCAAACTGGCGCGCATCGAAGTGGACCGGACCGTGTTTATTTTCAACGTCGCCGCCGAAGAGGCCACGCGAATTTACGGCGAATATCTTCCCCTCGATTGGCAGGAGTTCACAGCCGGACGCTGGGGCATTGTGAAACGCTTTCCGCTTGGCCCTATTGCCGGCATCACTCCTTTTAATTTTCCTCTGCACCTGGTCGCGCACAAAGTTGCGCCCGCTATTGCCGCCGGTTGCTCGATGGTGTTGAAACCTGCACCGCAGACTCCTCTGTCTTCGCTGCTGCTGGCCGAGTGCATTCAGCAAGCCGGTTGGCCTGACGGCGGCCTTAACGTGTTGCCGCTTTCGAACGATGATGCCAGTCTTCTGGTCACCGACGAGCGCATCAAGCTGATCAGCTTCACCGGCAGCGTGCCCGTGGGGTGGGACATCAAGCGCCGCGCCGGCAAGAAAAAAGTCGCACTGGAACTGGGCGGTAACGCGGGCGCCATCGTGCACAGTGACGCCGATCTCTCCTATGCCGCCGACCGCTGCGTTACCGGAGGCTTCGGCTATGCCGGGCAGACCTGCATTTCCGTCCAGCGCATTCTGGTCGAGCACTCCGTCTATGGCAAGTTCACCGATCTCCTGGTGGAAGGTGTGAAGAAACTCAAGACCGGCGATCCCATGGAAGAATCGACCGACGTCGGTCCGCTGATTCGCGAGAGTGACGCCGTCCGCGTCACCAGTTGGATTGAGGAGGCGGTTCGTTCCGGCGCCCACTTGCTGTGCGGAGGTGGCCGCAAAGCTTCCATCGTGAACCCGACCGTCTTGACCAGCACCAAACCCGAAATGAAGGTGAACTGCCAGGAGATTTTTGGTCCCGTCGTGACCGTGGAACCGTACCAGAATTTTGACGAAGCTCTGCGGAGAATCAACAATTCCAACTACGGCCTGCAGGCGGGATTGTTCACCCGCGATGTGAAGCTCCTCTTCCAGGCTTATGACGAACTGGAAGTGGGGGCTCTGATCGCGGGCGATATTCCTTCGTTCCGCATCGACCAGATGCCTTACGGCGGCGTCAAGGATTCCGGCCTTGGCCGCGAAGGTTTACGTTACGCGATCGAGGAAATGACCGAGCCGAAACTGCTGGTGATGAATGTGCGCTAGGAATTCAACGTGACCGCAAAATATTTGGAAACCCGACATTGTTTAGGTGTGGTTCCAAATTGAGACATGTTTTGCGAATTCTTTGGTGAAAGTACGCGACAAGTTCGCCCTAAATATTTATAATTCCGAGTTCTCCTAGCGGACGCGAAAAATCTGTGGGCAGTTTCCTTTTGCGTCGTAACCATTAGGCTTCAGGCTTCCCTGAAATATAAGGATCTGCTGGGTCTCATTCGTATTTTATAAAACTCGTACGTAAGCATGCCTCAGATCTTTCATCGCAGTGCGAACACCTTGTCCCGGGCCACGATTTTTGGCGCGGTCTTCGTCGTTGCCGCTCTGGGTTGGGTGGCATACGAGGTTCAAGGTTCGCCCTACGTCACCTACGCCGGGGTTCGTAAGCCGCAGCCGGTACCCTTCAGCCACCAGCATCACGTTTCCGGACTTGGCATTGATTGCCGCTACTGCCATACCTCGGTTGAGACTTCGAGCTTCGCCGGCATTCCTCCCACAAAGACCTGCATGAACTGCCACTCGCAGATCTGGACCAACGCCCAGCTGCTCGAGCCCGTGCGCGCCAGCTACCGCTCTGGCCAGTCATTGCAATGGACTCGCGTGAATCAGCTGCCTGATTTCGTGTTTTTCAATCACAGCATTCACGTGACCAAGGGCGTAGGCTGCAACACCTGCCACGGCCCGGTCGACCAGATGCCGCTCATGTACCAGCAGGAATCGTTGCAAATGGAATGGTGCCTGGGCTGTCACCGCGCGCCACAAAATAATTTGCGCCCGCGTGACCAGGTTTTCAACATGCGTTATCAGCAGCCCACGAGCGCCCATCCGGTCGTGGTCGATGGACAGACTTATACCGATCAAGTCGATCTGGGTACGGCGCTGGTGAAAAAATACAACGTCCGCAGCGTGAACGACATCACGAGTTGCAATACGTGTCACAGGTAATTCAAGTCCCGTAGGGACGACATAAGATAGCCCGGCACGGAAGTGCCGGGTTAGAAGCTATAAAACGGAACAAGTCCCGGAGGGACGGCACTAGATTACCAACGAATGACGATCGATCCTAAAAACGCCGCCAAGCGAGAAGACGTTTGCCCCTCGAAGAAGGACAAACTCGATCTCGACTCTCTGCGCGCGCAAATCAACGAGGCCAATAATAACGACCAAGCCGGCCCGGAATACTGGCGCAGCCTCGAAGAGCTTGCCGGCAGCCCCGCTTTCCAGGAGGCGCTGCACCGCGAATTTCCCAAAGGCGCCTCCGAGTGGGTCGATTCCGTCTCGCGCCGCGGCTTCCTCAAAGTCATGGGCGCCTCCATGGCGCTGGCCGGCATGACTGGCTGCGTGCGCCTGCCGCTCGAACCCATCGTTCCCTACGTTCGCCAGCCCGAAGAAGTGATTCCCGGCCGTCCCATGTTCTACGCCACGGCCATGACGCTCGGCGGCTACGCCAATCCGATTCTGGTTGAAAGCCATCTCGGTCGTCCGACAAAGATTGAGGGCAACGACCGGCATCCGGCGTCGCTCGGCGGCACGGATATTTTCGCGCAGGCCTCGATTCTCGGCATGTACGATCCCGACCGCTCCCAGAGCGTGGTGTCGATGGGCGACCAGCGCTCCTGGCAATCTTTTCTGACAGCGATTCGCGGCCCGCTCAGCGCGCAGAAAAATCTGCAAGGCGCGGGCATTCGCATCCTCACTCCGACAATTTCTTCGCCCACGCTCGCCGATCAACTGCGCAATTTCCTGAAGATTTATCCGCAGGCCAAGTGGCATGTGTACGAGCCGGTCAACCGCGACAACGTGCTCGAAGGCGCGAAGCTGGCTTTCGGACAGCCGGTCGAGACGTGCTACGATTTTGAGAAGGCCGACGTAATCGTCTCGCTCGACGCCGACTTTCTGTATGCGGGTTTTCCGGGAAATGTCCGCTACATCCGCGACTTCGCCAAGCGCCGCAATCCCGATGGCAAGATGAACCGGCTGTACGTGATCGAGAGCACGCCGACAACGACGGGGGCGAAGGCGGATCATCGGTGGCCGACGCGCGCGAGTGAAATCGAGAGATTTGCGCACGACTTGTCGAGCCGATTGCCCGTCAATCCGCCAACTGGAGGTGTAGCAGGAGACACCCTTGGGTATTTGGGACCCATCATTCAGGATCTCCTTGCCCATCGTGAGTCGAGCGTTGTGCTCGTGGGCGATCATCAGCCTCGTAGCGTGCATGCTTTCGCTCACGCCGTGAACCAGGCGCTTGGCAACGTTGGCAAGACGGTTTTCTATACCGATCCAGTCGACGCGAATCCGGGCAATCAGACCGAGTCGGTCAAGAATCTCGTCGCGGACATCCACGCCAGCAAGGTTGACTTGCTCGTGGTTCTCGGTGGCAATCCTGCTTACGACACACCCGTCGATCTCGATTTCGCCAACGTTCTCAAGAACGGCAAAGTCCCACTGCGCGTGCATCACGGTCTCTACCAGAACGAGACCGCCGATCTATGTCAGTGGCATATCAATCAAGCGCATGAACTCGAAGCTTGGGGCGATGCCCGCGCTTACGACGGCACGGTCAGCATCGTTCAGCCTTTGATTGCTCCGCTCTACGGTGGCAAGAGTCCTCTGGAATTCGTGGCGCTCCTTTCTGGTCAAGCTGACGCTACGGGCTATGATCTGGTGCGTGCGTACTGGCAGAAGCAGCACACTGGCGCGGATTTCGAAGCCTTCTGGCGCGAGTCGCTGCACGATGGATGGGTCGAAGGCACCACCTATCAAGCGAAGTCGGCTGTCGTTAAGGATGACCACTTTGGGTGGGAATGGGCAACCGATACAGCTATCGAGCTCAACATCCGCCGCGACCCCACCATCTACGACGGCCAATTCTCCAACAACGGCTGGCTGCAGGAACTGCCTAAGCCGATGACCAAGCTCACCTGGGACAACGCCATCCTCATCGGTCCCAAGATGGCGGAACGGCTCCAGATCAAAGTAGAAGACGTTGTCGAGCTGGAACTGAACGGCAAGAAAGTCACCGGCCCAGTTTGGATTCAAGCCGGCCATCCCGACAACTCCGTCACGGTGACGCTAGGCTACGGCCGCCGCCGCGCTGGCCGCGTCGGTACTGCACAGGGCTTCGATGCCTATGCGCTGCGCACCACCGCCGCGCCGTGGATCGCCACCGGCCTTCAAATCCGCAAGACCGGGGAAACTTACAAGCTCGCCTCGACGCAGGGCTACCAGAGCATGGACACGCCCGACGGCGGCCATCGTCCGCTGGTCCGCGAGACCACGCTTGAGGAATACCGCAAAGAGCCGAACTTCGCGCAGGAAGAAGAGCCCGCGCCCGGACTCACGCTTTACAAGCCCTATCCTTACAAAGAAGAAGACTACGCGTGGGGCATGGCGATTGATCTCAACTCCTGCGTAGGCTGCAACAATTGCATGATCGCCTGCCAGTCGGAGAACAACATCGCCGTCGTCGGCAAGGAGCAGGCCGTCATCGGCCGCCACATGCACTGGATTCGCGTCGACGCCTACTACCAAGGCGACCGCGACAATCCCAAAGCGTTTTTCCAGCCCGTGCCTTGCATGCAATGTGAAAATGCCCCCTGCGAAGTGGTGTGCCCCGTGGGCGCGACCAACCACTCGAGCGAAGGCCTGAACGATATGGTCTATAACCGCTGCGTGGGCACGCGCTATTGCTCGAACAACTGTCCTTATAAGGTGCGGCGATTTAACTTCCTGCTGTTTCAGGATTGGGAGACGCCGCAGTACAAGATGATGCGCAATCCCGATGTCAGCGTGCGCAGCCGCGGCGTGATGGAGAAGTGTACGTATTGCGTGCAGCGCATCAACGAACACAGGATCGACGCCGAGACCGCTTCCGTTCGCGAGGGTAAAGAAATCAAGATCAATGACACCGAGCTGCAAACCGCATGCCAGCAGTCGTGCCCGGCGGGCGCAATCATATTCGGCAACATCAATGACCCGAACAGCAAAGTCTCAAAGTTAAAGGCGCAGTCGCGCAATTACAGCCTGTTGGGCGAACTCAACACCCGCCCGCGAACCACATATCTGGCGGAAGTCAGCAACCCGAATCCGGAGTTGAAGGGGTGACTATCTTCTCTGAATTTGGTTCGTATCAGGGCGCGGCTTTAGACGCGCCGTAACCACGGGCCCTTAATGAACAGGGCTAAAGAGGGTGCGTGAGAACTAGCTTGTAATTGTAGGCAAGATGAGGCAGAAAGATAAGGTATGGGACGATTTCTGCCGTACGAGC
>CZKJ01000022.1_pt1 | contig 31464 bp, 24 predicted proteins | sample 1122331 | NCBI WGS metagenome assembly CZKJ01 (sample SAMEA3539301, study PRJEB10725) | soil metagenome | biome: tundra; feature: field; material: soil | place: USA | collected 2010-05 | depth 0.15 m
TTCTGACTCAACGCGAATGTCCTTCCTCTCATGGGGTGACATTTTCACGTTGCTGTTAGGGGGTGACAGAATTATGGAGCTAAAACAGCCACCTAGCGCGGACTTCATCCGAAGACTACAATAACGTTATTATGGGTACTCGCAATCTTGAATCCCCCTCTGTTTCTGAAATGTGCGCGCACGTTAAACATCTCGGCTACGCGGTTCCCGGCCGCATTCGGCTTTATGGGGAGGAGTTTGAAGTGGTTTCCGACCCGTTCCCGGAAGATGACGGCATCGCGGTTCATGTCAGAACTAAGAGTAACGCGACCGTTCGCGTGCTACAGCTACCCGCGACCGTGGTTCAGAGTGTGAAAGGGCGACGCCCGAAGGCCGCCTAGCTACTAGGGATGCGCCGGAGCCTCTGCCTTCTTGGGATGAGTAGCGAGTTGGCGCGACACAGTAATGAAAGCCTTGGCCGCGACGGAAAGCGTGCGGTCGCGCCGGTAGGCAAGGCCCAACTCGCGCCACAGTTCCGCGCCTTCCAGTTCAATCAACTTTACCCGGCCGGCCGCGACTTCGTCGCGCGCAAAGGATGCGCTGATCAGAGAGATACCGAGATCGGCGGCCACAAAGCTCTTGATCATGCCGATGCTGGGTAACTCCATCCTGACTTTAAGTTCCGAGTTGTATTCGCGGAAGAGCTTATCCAGCAACCGGCGTGTGTGACCGGTCTTCGGCAAAAGCAGAGGGTGCTTCACCACCTCGCTGACGTGTGCCGCTTTCATCTTCGCGAGCGGGTTCCTGGGGCTCACCATCAACATCAATCGGTCGCGGAAGATGGGCTGCACTTTCAGGCTCGGTGATTGCACCGGCAAGCTCAGGACGCCCACATCGAGAGAACCATTCTCCAGTTTTTCGACAATTTTGTAGGTGAAATTGCGATAGATGCTGATCTGGACATCGGGATAGTGGCGGCAGTATTCGCCGAAAACCTCGGGTAGAACGTAAAGGCAAGTGGCTTCGTTGGCACCCACCATGAGAGTGCCCCGCGGCGTTTGGCCGTGGTCAGCGACGGCGACCAGGGATTCGTCACGCAGGGCCTTGAGGCGTAATGCGTACTCGTAGAAGATTTGACCGGCCGGAGTTAACTTGACGGTTTTTCCGGAGCGGTCCAGGAGACGATCGCCGTACTCCTGTTCGAGTTGGCGGATCTGTGCGCTGACCGCCGATTGGGAGCGGAAGACTTTCTCTCCGGCACGAGAGAAACTGCGTTGCCGCGCAACTTCCAGAAATGTAATGAGCTGATCGAAGTCCATTTGGGGGTCGTCGAAGATTATAGCGGAGTTCGCGCCTGTACAGTTGCGGTCCTAATGGACTGAAACGGGAATTCCAGTTTTGTTCTTTAGGGCCCTCACTTTGAAGAGCAAGTCCAATCCAGCCGATGCTAGGCTTAGACGCCTTTATCAACTCGCTGCAATTCGGAGAAATATTCAATGCCATCCCTTGGCTTGGCGATGATCGTGAAAGACGGCGCGAGGACGCTGCGAAACTGCATTGCTAGCCTTGCCGCAGTGACGGACCGAATAGTCATAGCGGACACCGGATCCAGTGATGGATCTTCTCAGTTGGCGCGCGACTTAGGGGCGGAAGTATTTGACGTCCCGTGGCAGGACAATTTTGCCCAGGCCCGCAATGCCGCAGTAAGGGCACTGTCCACCGACTGGGTACTGATCATGGACGATGACGAAGAACTCGATCCCGGGGCGCGGGCGAAGATCCCACCCCTTCTTGAAAATGCCCAGGTTGGCGGCTATCTCGTGACGCTGAGAAACCATATTCCCGTCAAGTTTGGCGTAGGCGGACATGCGGCCTCTATCAAGTCGAGCGCTTCCCCTGTTCCAAGAGCGGAAGGGGCTCGGGCTTATGCCGACTTCGCCATCTGCCGCCTGTTCCGCCGCCGTCCCGAAATTTATTACGTTGGCAGAGTGCATGAACATGTGGAACCCAGCATTCAGGCTCTGGGTCTGAAGCTTGCGCCCGCCGATTTTGTGATCCATCATTTTGGCCATCTGTGCTCCCGGGCCGAACTGCGCACGAAAGACGAGTTTTACCGCAAGCTGGGCCGGCTCAAAGTTGAAGACACGCCCAACGACCCGCAAGCATGGATCGAGCTGGGTCTGCAGGAATACGAACAGTTCAAGAATTACTCGGCCGGGATTGAGTGTTTCAAGAAAGCCATAGCTCTTAACCCGCACCACTCCCCAGTTCCATCTCTTTCGCTGGCCAATCTCTACATCGAGATTCAGGCCGACGCCCGCGCTCTCGAACTCCTTTCTGGCACTCCGATGACTGGCAGGGCGGCGGGAGAGAAAGAACGCATTTGCGGGGATGCACTCTACAACCTGGGAAGGTTGAAGGAAGCTCGATCCGCCTATCTCCGTGCTCTGACCATCCTTTCGGAGGATGCGCGCATAGGCAGTAAACTAGGCTTGACCGAGGTCCGGCTCGGACTGAAGAAGAATGGTCTTGCCAGGCTTAATCGCACGCTCGAGACAAACCCCGAAGACGGCGAGATGCACGACCGCATGATCAAGGCTTGTATTTTGATGAACCTGATGCCCCAGGCCGCGGAAGCCGCCGAGCGTCTGGCCATCGAGCAGCCGCATCCCGCAACCATCTTGCGCGCCGCCAGCATCCGCGCCCAGATGAAGGAATGGAAGGTGGCCAAAGAGGGTGTCATTCGAGGCCTGCAGCTGTTTCCGCAGAACCAGGAACTGCTCCAGGCCAAGGCGGAACTGGGGCGGGAAATAGCCCGGATTTGATGGCTGCATTGTATTCTGGTGCGGCAACGGGTTTACTCTAACTCATGTCCATTTCCTGCCCGCTATGTGCCGCGTCGATGCCCGATGCCGCCGCGTTTTGTCCGGGCTGCGGCCGCGGCATGCACCCCGCCATTCCGCCAATCGAGCGCGTGCAAGGCAATGTGGGCGCACTGCCTCAAACGGTAGCCGGCGCACTGGCCTACTGCACGATTATTCCGGCGATCGTCTTTCTCCTGGTCGAGCCCTATAGCAAGAACCGATTCGTGCGTTTTCATTCCTTTCAATGCATCGGCTTATGGCTGGCTGCCTTGGTGATTGGGGCGGCGCTCAGGGTCGCAGGCCTTCTGCTGTTTTTTGTTCCGCTGCTGGGTCATCTGCTGGTGCTGTTGCTTTCCATGGTGGTGAGCCTCGGGTTCTTCGTGATTTGGGTTGTGCTGATTGTAAAAGCTCTGCAGGGAGAAATGTTGAAGCTCCCGGTGGTAGGAGACTTTGCGGAACAGCAGAGCGCTGCGACGTGAAGCTCAGAGTTGGGCCAACTTATTGATTGCTTCTCCAGCCGCTTTCTGGTATTTTGCCGCAACGTCGCTCGGACGGATTCGCGCGGCCGCAACTAAGATACAGGAGACTCCAATGGCGTTCTGCAATATGTGTGGTGCCCAGGTTGCCGAGGGCGCGACTGTGTGCGCAGCGTGCAGCGGGCGAGCCGCGGTTTTACCCCCGGCGACAGCTTCGGGACTTACCGACAATGTGGCGGGAATGCTGGCTTACGTGACCATTATCCCGGCCATTATCTTTCTCGTGGTGGAGCCCTACAACAAAAGCCGGTTCATCCGGTTTCACTCCTTTCAGTGCATCTTTTTTTGCGTGGCGTTGATCGCTATTCAAATCGGCCTCTCGATTCTCGCGTTCGTTCCCTTCATGGGTCTCATTACGATTCCACTGCACTTGCTCGTCGGATTGGGAGCGCTGGCCCTTTGGATCGTTCTGCTGCTGAAGGCCAACCAGGGCCAAATGTTTAAGCTGCCCGTGATCGGCGACCTGGCGGAAAAGCAGGCTGGCTAGGTCTCGGCGGCGGTGAAGAATTGCGCCGGCGCGCATGCCTCGACCCAACTCTTACTCGTGTCGGCGCAGGTGTGCGAAACCCGTCCCACTCTTTGGCCCTTGACTTTCCTTCTCTAAGCTGTCATTCCTATTAGCTTTTACTCTGCACCCGAACCGCGCTACTTTGCGGGCGATGCGGGCGGCGGAAATTTTGGGGCAACTGGGGAATGGATTGAAAGTCAAAGTTTTCTACCACGACAAGTGTTTCGACGGAGCGTCGTCGGCGGCGCTCTTCTCCCGCTTCTACCGCGAGCGTATCAGCAGCGATGTGGACTTCGAGTTTTCCGGGTTGCTGCATCGCGCGGGGTCCTTGTTCGACGAATCTCATTTTACCGGCGACGAAAATGCCATCGTCGATTTTAAGTATTCGAGTTCGCCGAAGATTACCTGGTGGTTCGATCATCATGAGAGCGCGTTTCTCTCGACGGCGGACGCCGCGCACTTTGAGCGCGACCAGAGCAATCGAAAGTTCTACGATCCAGCCTTCAAGTCATGCACCAGCTTCATTGCCATGATCGGGGAGCAGCGTTTCGGATTCGATCCCGCGCCGCTGGCCGATCTGGTTCATTGGACCGACGTGATCGACGGCGCGCTCTATCCCGACGCCAAGACAGCGGTGGAGATGCAAGCCCCCGCCATGAAGTTGACCATGGTCATCGAATCCGCGCCGGATCAGGGGTTCGTGCCGAATTTGATTCCTCTGCTGGCCACCAAGCCGTTGGCGGCGATTCTGGAAGAGCCGTTTATTGCTCCGCTCTTGCCGCCACTGCTCAAGCGCCACGAGATCTCTATCGAGATACTGAAACAGCGCGCCGAGTGCACCGACGGCACCATTTTTTTCGACATCACCGACCAGGAACTGGAAGGCTACAATAAGTTTGTTCCTTACTACCTGCACCCCGAATCCGTTTATAGCGTGGGGCTCAGCAAGAGCAGCTTCCGGGTGAAGGTGTCGGTGGGATCGAACCCCTGGGCCCCGCAAGAGCCGGTGGTCAATTTGGCGAAGATTTGTGAGCGCTACGGCGGCGGAGGACACGCCCGCGTGGGCGCGATTTCATTCAATGTGAACCAGCACGCGGCGGCGATTAGAGCATCTCGAGAGATCGTAAACGAGTTGCGAGCCGCGGTACGCACGGGCAATCGCTGATAGCGCTCACGAACAACTCCTTGCGAGAAGGGAAGTAAGAACAGTGGCCAGTGATAGTCAGCGGTTAGTGATCAGTCGATGAAGCAGAGTGTGAAACGAGGCCGAAATAGTTGAGGATCAACTGCCAACTCTTCACTGGACACTGGTCGCCGAGCACTGGACCACTTAGTTCTGTGGTGGCCGTGATATTCTGAAAATTCCCAGCGCCGTGGCATGTCCTCGCCTGCATCGAAACCCGGTGTGCATCCTGCGCAGAGGCGTATTCTGCGGCTGGTCGCTTCCTTCGAATTCATCAAAGGCGTTTTTGTTCTGCTGATCGGCCTCAGCGCGATCCTGCTGGTGCACAAGGATGCCTGGGTGATTGCCGAGAGCCTGCTGGCTCTTCTGCACATCAGCACAGACCGGCATTCGGCACAGCTTTTTCTAGATTTTGCCGACGACATCACCGACGCCCGCTTGTGGGCGGCTGCGCGGCTGGCATTCGCCTATTCCGCACTCCGTTTTGCCGAGGCCTACGGATTGTGGAAGCAACGTACCTGGGCGGAATGGGTGGCGTTCGGATCGGGAACCTTGCTCATCCCCCTGGAAATCCGGGAATTAATACGGGGCGTCACTCTTCTGCGCTCGGCAGTATTTGTGGGAAACCTGGCGATTGTCTGCTACATGCTTTATCTTTTGCGCAGCGGACGCCGGGCGGCGGCGACTGCCATGGCGGACGCTGAACCCCGCGCCGAAAGCGGCAAGTAGGGTCGAACGACTCTCGCCACCGACGATTCCTTTGCATCATAATCTCCTGCGGAACTGCTTCGCGGAGGGACTATGCGCATCTGCTTTTGGTTCTCGTTAATCGTGCTTTCGGCTTTGGGTGCGGCTTTCGGTCAGGACACTAACTTTGCCACCGGCCCGCAGTATCTGATGACCCACGGCTCGGCGCTGTTCGCCCAGCCTATTTCCACGCCGTCTTTATCCTTGTCTGGTCCGCCGCTGGAAGTGGGAGCCAGCAATGCCACCGCAGACTTGATCGCTGGCGCGGAAAATCAGACCGCTTCAGTGCCGCCGTCCGATTCTCTGCCTAGCGTGGATTTGTTCCCCATCTACTACGGGGTGGTTCCCGTTGGCGTCATCGAGATCAGCTTTCGGGAAGTATCGTCGTCGCGCAGTGAACTTCCCGCCAGCATTCTGGACACCGGCGTTTGGCAGATAACTACGGCGCAGGCCCTGCGCGAACGCGGTTATGGAGTGACCCTGCCCGAAGCGGCGGCGTATGGCAAAGCACGGACTCGGCACGCGGGCCACGTCTATACGAATGCCGACATCGATCGCCTGCACAGCGGCAGCTGAACGTTACGGCATAGAAGGGCTGATGGGATCGTCGCCGCGGCATAAAGCCCAGCAGGTAAGTACGCCGACCGCGGCGATTCCTACGCCCTTCGCCCAGGGGCTGTTCAGGATGGCTCCGTCAGCGTTCAGCCCTGCCGTAGGCTTGGCTGCGGCGCCGCAGTGTTCGCTTCGGGTTGCCTGCTCGCCTTCATGTACGACGATGTCGGAAGATGCGCCCTGTTTCGATCTCTGGATTGAGCCGTGCAAGTGAATCTTGACATCGTTCTTGATGGCTACGACCTTGACCCTGCCATCGAAGTCGGTCACATCGTATTGCGTGCGGTCGGAAGTGATGGGGCTCACGGTGATGCAGCCGATGAGCACTTTCATTTCCCGTGCGGTATCGAGTTTCAGGTTGCCGTGGTCGAGGGCGAGTTCCGCGCCTTGGAATTGCATCACGGTTTCAGGCGCGATCAGCACAGTGGATCCGTCCACGTCGATTTTCGCGCTGTGGCCGGCTTGGGTCTGGACGAGGGAGTCAGGGAAGATTGCAGTGACCGCGGGTGCGACACTTCCATTCAGCCAGACTCCTCCATCACTATAGATCAGGCCCCTGTCCGTAATCTGAGCCAGGGACGGTGGCGCGATGACAATCATCACCCCGCAAACGAATTTGCGCCATTGCAGCAAATTGACTCCCGCCGTTCTCCGCACCAACTTCCTTGCGCTAGGATAGCGGGCGGAATCGCCGGCGGGTATTGGCTTGCGTGATGCCTTATCCGAAGTGCGGACCTTGACCTGCGTTTATAGTTCGCATAAAAACTTGACTCGCAAAGCCGCGCGCAATATAGTTCTTTCTCCTCCCCAAGTGAGACTGGCCCTCACGTCTGTAAACTTCTTGAGCGCCGGACTTCGTGTCGTTTAGAAACCGGGCCCTGATTCCAGGCAGAACCACTCGTCACATTAGAAACTCCCAGGAGATGACTCATGCGCAGCAAGAATATTGTTGTCGCCATCAACGCGGTGCTGGCGGTACTTGCCGTAACCACGCTTATGACGGCCACGCGTGCGGCGGCCCAGGAGACGGTTCTATATAACTTCGACTGCACAGCAAGCGGATGCGAGCCAGGTTCGAATTTAATCTTCGACGCAGCCGGCAATCTTTATGGAACGTCGCCCTACGGGGGCACGACCAACTATGGAGTGGTGTTCGAGTTGTCGCCGCAAGTGGACGGAGGCTGGACTGAAGTGGTGCTGCATAGCTTCAGCAACAATGGGCACGATGGCTACCATCCGCAGGGTGGACTGATTTTCGATGGGGCGGGAAATCTCTACGGGACGACGTCGGGCGGGGGAGTTCATAAGGGCGGCACGGTGTTCGAGTTGGCGCCTGCTACGGGCGGAGGCTGGACCGAGTTTGTGCTGCACAACTTTGGCGGCGGGACGGATGGGTCCGAACCGAACGGCGGTTTGGTTATGGACGCGGCGGGCAATCTTTATGGAACCACGACGCTGGGCGGCGTGCACAGCGATGGCACGGCGTTTGAATTGACGCCGGTTACAGGCGAAGGCTGGACGGAGAAGATGCTACACAGCTTCAGCGGCACTACGGATGGATCCGATCCCTGGGCGGGATTGACCTTCGATGCGGCTGGGAATCTCTACGGGACAACAATTGGGGGCGGCGCCTACAACGGCGGAACGGTCTTCCAGTTGACGCCGCAAGCGAGTGGGCAGTGGGCCGGGAAGGTGCTGCATAGCTTTGGCGAAGTCAATGCGAATGGGGTGAGTATCTACGAGCCGTATGGCGGCGTGACCTTCGATGAGGCGGGCAATCTTTACGGCACTACGTATTACGGAGGGGGAAACGGCGGCGGTGTGGTGTACGAGTTGACACCGGCTACGGGTGGTGCCTGGAAGGAGACGCCTGTACGTAACTTCGGCGGAACTGGCGGGTCCAATCCGTTGGCGGGCGTGGTTTTCGACACGGTCGGGAATCTTTACGGCACGACGCTGAACGGTGGCGACGAACACGGGGATTGTTCCAGTACCGGCTGCGGCGTCGTTTTCGAGTTGACGCCCGCGGCGGGTGGGGGCTGGACGGAGAGCGTTCTGGTTGCCTTCAATTACAGTGACGGGGGGCATCCAACCGGCTGCCTGGTTTTCGATTCGGCTGGGAATCTCTACGGCACAACAACTGCGGGCGGCTCAGGAGTTTTCGGGACGGTGTTTGATATTGCACACTAAGAAGTCGCTCTGGAGATTCTGGTGAAGCGTCCTAGGCTCGCGCGAAGTCGATAAACCCATGCTGCACGTCGGTGCGAATCAACTTGACGCGGAGTTTGTCTCCGACGTCGAGTCCCGGAGCGCCTTGCGCCAATAATCCTTCCACATGAGGTTGCAGCGCGCGAACAAACGTGCCGTGCGGCGTGACGCCAGTGACGATGGCGTCGAAGATAGCGCCGATACGGTTTTGCATGGCCACGGCGGCGAGGCGCTTGGACATTTCGCGCTCGACCTTACGCGCGGCGTCTTCCTTTTCAGTGCAGTTGGCGGCGATGGCGGTGAGTTCGTCATCCGAATAAGGGTTGGGCTGGCCCGCGAGCATGGCCTTGATCAGGCGCTGAGTCACCATGTCGGGAAAACGCCGGTTGGGAGCGGTGGAGTGGGTGTAGTCCTGCACGGCGAGGCCGAAGTGGCCGGGTGAAGGCTCGCCGGGGCGCTCGAGAACGTATTCTCCGGGACCGATTAATTTGATGACGGCAAGCGAGAGATCGGCAAAATGATCCGGGTCAGCCGCTTTGCGCTTCACTAGAAAATCGTTGAGGGCCTTGGAATCAGGATCCGGCGGAAGTTTCTCGCTGTAAGTTGCCGCCAGTTGAACGATGCGGTCCCAGCGCTCGGGCTGTTTCACGATGCGGCGCAGGGATGAAACTTTCTCCAGCATCCGCGCCACCACGCCGTTGGCCGCGATCATAAAATCTTCAATCAACTCGGTAGCATGATTTTTCGGCTGCATCTGCAGGTCCACGACTTGATCATTCAATATCAAGGGATGGAGCTCGTCGGTCTGAAGGTTGAGCGCTCCATTTTCAAAGCGCTGGTTCTTCAGCCTTTGTGCGACTTCGTCTTGCAGGCGAAGCTGGGCCTGCAGATCGGCGGAAGCGGCTACCTTGGCCGGCGCTGCCGCCGTGCCTTCCAGCCAGGCGCCGACGGAGTTGTACTGGAGCTGCGCTTGATTGCGAACCAGGGCGCGATAGACGTTGCTCGATGTAACGTGGCCGCCGGAGTCGACCACGAATTCGATGACTACGCTTAGGCAATCTTGCTTTTCCAGCAGGGAAGTCTTGCCGGTGGAAAGTTCCTCCGGCAGCATGGGGAAATTTCGAACTCCGGCGTAAACCGTGGTGGTTTCTTTCGCGGCGTGCTGATCGATCGCGGTTTGCTTGGGAACGAAGGCATCTACATCGGCGATGCCGACCAGAACTTTCACGTCGCCATTGGACTGGCGTTCGGCAACTTCGATCTGGTCGAGATCGCGCGAGGTGTCATTGTCGATGGATGACCAGAGAAGATTCCGCAGGTCGCGTACATCCTTTCCGGAGGCAATTTGTGGAGGATGAGCGCGCAGGTCGGTCAATTGTTGTTGGACAGCGGGAGGGAAGTCGGGTTCGAATCCACGCTGCCGCATGATTTCTTTTGCGGCGGCTTGCAAATCGACGTGAGATGGCTTGGCGTTGGGCATGAGGTTCTCGTCCGGCAATAAAAAGCTTTCAACACGGAGGCACAGAGACACGGAGAAAATCTCTTAGGGTCTAGCTTCCTTAGCTATTGCGTTAAGTATTCTCCGTGCCTCCGTGGTGAAAAAGCTCTTTACTCGGTGACCACCGCTTTTACCAGATTTCGCGGGCGGTCTACGTTGTAGCCCTTCTTCGTCGCCACATGATAGGCGAAGAGCTGAAGCGGGATCACTTCGACAATGGGCAGCAACAATTCCGGAGCAGCAGGGACGAAGAAGACATCGTCGGCAATGCCGGTAATCTCGCGATCGCCCTCGGTAGCAACCGTCACCAGTCGGCCGTGCCTGGATTTAACTTCCTTCATGACTTCCAGAGTGCGGCGGTAACGCAACACTGAATCGGGATCGTGCTGGTCGCAGGTGGCCAGCACGACAACGGGAAGTTTTTCATCGACCAGGGCATTCGGCCCATGTTTGAGCTCTCCGGCGGGATAGCCTTCGGCGTGCGCGTAGGAAATTTCCTTGAGCTTGAGCGCACCCTCGCGTGCGATGGCGTAGTGGACGCCGCGTCCAAGATAGAGGAATTTTTCTGCGCGGAATTGTTTCTCGGCGAACTGGTCGGCAAGATCGTCCCAGGCGCGGAGATTGCGATCGATGGCTTGGGGAAGCTGGATGAGGCGCTGCAGATAGGAACGGGTGACCTCGGAAGTCATGCGGCCACGCTTGCGCGCCAGAAACAACGCCATCAGATAAAGAACGGTGACTTGCGTGGTGAAACTCTTCGTAGCGGGTACGGCGAGTTCGGGGCCGGCTCCGGTAATCAAGGCGGCGCTGGCTTCCCGAGGAATGGTGGCGTCTGCCACGTTGGAGACCGCGATGGTCTTCACGCCGCGGGTGAGCGCCTCGCGTTGCGCGGCGATAGTGTCGGCAGTCTCGCCGGATTGCGTAACCACCATCACGATAGGGTCTACCGCGGCGTGGGTGGAGCGATAGCAATATTCGCTGGCATACTCCACATCTACGGCAACGCCGGAAAGATCCTCGATCATGATTTCGCCGGCCAGCCCTGCGTGGCGGCTCGACCCGCTGGCGGCGATGATCAGCTTCTCGAAGGTGAGCAGCGCACTTTCAATCGCATGCAGTGCGCCAGGGAACAGAATGTCGTTCTTCAGATGCTGGTCAATGGTTTTTGCAATGGCCTGAGGCTGTTCGTAAATTTCGCGGCGCATGGCATGGGAAAAGCGATCTGTCGCGGTAACGGAATTGGGGCTGATTGGATTCGTCATGGACTGCGGCGAGAGTAAATCATTTGCGGCGTGTCGGGCAAACCGTTTTGACGCGGCGCCTATTCCGAGGTGGAGGATCGCCAAGTGTAGTTCACACGCCGCGTAGTTCAGCGGATGATTGTCCAAATTGACGTGAGATAATGGGCATACTCGCACCGGCCCCGTAGCTCAGTTGGATAGAGCAGCGGTTTCCTAAACCGTTGGTCGGCGGTTCGACTCCGCCCGGGGCCCCCATCTAACTCCTCTGCCCACATCTACTAACTGGGGAAGCAATGTGATCTGCGTGGCATGATTGCACACTTTTCGATTTTTTCTGCTTTGTTGCCTCAACCGGTTCGAGTCCTGGCCCGAAAGATTTCCGGGGTAGGACGTCATTCGACCGGGAGGGCGGTTGGACGCTTAGTCGAGCACTTTGTGGAAGCGGAGTATGGCGATCATGAGCAGACTGCTTCCCAAGACGGCCATGGCCAGCATCTGGGGCCAGAGGATCTCCATGCCCATACCTTTCAGATAGGTGCCACGGAGCAGCACCTGAAAATAGCGGAGTGGGCTGAGACACGTCCGCATTCGGGCATCACGGGAGGATGACGATGACGGTATTGTCGTCCGACTGGGTCATCGAAGCAGGTTGCCAGAGCGTATTTCGGAGGAGTCAGTCGGGCAATTCAGAAGGCGAGCCCGAGTGGTTGTTGCGAACACTTCTTCAACCTTGCGGTCGCCGAAGGAATCGTTTGGTCACTCCGAAAACAAAAGACTTAACGCGCCGGTTAAAAATGCCAAGTTGCCGATCGGAAAAGGGTTTAGCGAACTCCTAAACCCTTGTTCTGCCTGGCAACCCCTTCCGGCGCGTTTCTGGCTGTCCCGGGTTAGATTCCGATCGAGCTTGGACATGGTTTCGCCAAGCTTTTCGACCGAGTCTTGCATCGTGCTCTTGCTTGGATCCGATGTTGATTATCAGCCAACACGCGCCAGATGCTTCTCGTCTCTCGCCTCTTTGACGGTTGACGCTTGTGCCGATGCCGCTGCTAGCGCCATTCCCTCTGCTTTGGCGATGGCCCGCGTTGCCACTGGCTTCAACCACAGCAATGCCATGAAGGCGGCGGTGATGTCGCAGACGATCATGACGTAGAACACGGGAATCCAGGAACCTGTCCTGAGCATCACCCAGGCAGCGACCGGAGCGGCAAAGATGGCCGCTGTACCTTTCGCGGTGTAGACGATGCCGTAGTTTGTCGTCGCCCATGTCCTGCCGTACAGATCCGCCGTGAGGGAGGGGAACAGCGAGAAAATCTCACCCCAGGCAAAGAACACGAGGCTGGACAACAAGACAAACATCACAGGCCGACCGATGGTCTGCAACCATGCAAAGACCGCAATACCCTCGATCAGGAAGGCGATAAACATGGCGTTCTCCCGGCCAATGTGATCGGAGATCCAACCCCACAGGGGACGGGTTACGCCATTTACGATGCGGTTCAACTGGATCGCCAGAATGGCCGCGGACAGGCCCCAGGCAATGATGACCTTGTCCACTTTGTAGAAACCGGCAATCTCCTTCAGTTGTGAAGTGACCACCAAGCCGCCGAAAGCCACCAACGTCATCATGACGTAGATGAGGTAGAAAGATGGCTGCTTCAGCATCTCCAACCAGGTCATGTCAGTCTTCGCTTGATGGAGCCGGGCCACAGGTTTCCAAGCCTTTGGCAGCCAGCCTTTCTGCGGCGCCACGATAAACATGGCCGCAACCGTCACGATGATGCCTTGCACGAAGCCCCAGAAAATGAACGCATGCTGATAGCCGGAAACATGGATCATTTTCTCGATCGGAGCGACGGTCACCGCAGTGCCGATGCCATAGGCGCCGGACACGATGCCCGCGCAAAGTCCGCGGTGGTCGGGAAACCACTTCAGCACGTTGCCGGTGCAGCCGCCATAAACGGCGCCGGCGCCGATTCCACCGACCGCGTACCAGATGTAGAGTCCGGTTATCGTGTAGGAGTAGCCGGAACCGATCCAGCCCGCGCCCACCAGCAGGCCGCCGATCCCAATGACCAGCCGCGGCCCGAGACGATCAATCAGATAGCCTTCGAACGGAACCAGCCAGGTTTCACAGAAGATGAATGCGGCAAAAGCGATTTGCACCGCGGCCAAAGTCGCGTGCAGGTTTGAGGTTAGGGGTTTCGTGAAAAGCGTCCAGGCATATTGAAGATTCGCGATAGCCATCATCGCGACTATGCAGGCGCACATTTGAACCCAGCGGTTGACGATCTTGGGCTCGGTTGGAACTAAGGAGGTCACATTCGTGGCCATAGGCACGCTCCTGGGTAATTGTCAGAATTAATCCTGTTTCACTAAACACTCCAAGCCGGAAAGCGTCCGGGTAAAAAGAAAACCCCGCCCCCTAACGGGGGCGGGGCCGGGTTACTCAGCAGCTTCGATATCCTTCTGGAGCGGAATGATTCCCGGCACCAGCCATTTGTTCCACATGTCATCGATTTTGCTCTGGAAGTAATCGATGTCTTCCTCGATGAAATGTGCGAACCTTCCCTGCTTGAGCAAGTAATCGCGAACCGGCAGACGTTTGAATCTGCCGCTGGCAATCTGTTGGGTCTTGCCATATAGCTTCACCTTTCCGTTTTCGATCTCATACAGAGGCCAAATGCCGGTGTTGACAGCCAGTTCGCCCAGCTCAAAGGAAAGCACTGGATCGAAGTCCCAACCCTTGGGGCAAGGATTCAAGCAGTGAATGAAGGTAGGGCCACCGACCGACAATGCCTTACGGACGCAGTTCATCGCCTGCAGCGGGTACGAGGTGGAAATGGTTCCTACATACTTCACTGTGGGATGGCCAGCCGCAATCAGCGGAGCCATGTTCTTCTTCCAGCGGTGATTCATGATCCGCTTCACTTTTCCTGGCGTGCTGAACGAGGTGTTGACGCCATAGGGCGATGTCCCGGAAATCTGGATATCGGTATTGGCATACGACTCGTTGTCGTACATCAGGATCAGCAGGTTGTAATCGGGATGGCACATGGTGGCTGAGATTGCTCCCAGACCCATGTCCGCGCCGCCGCCATCGCCGCAGAAAGCGATGACGTTGATGGGCTCGTCCTTCATGACGCCCTTGCGCATCTGGACGCGGAATGCTGCTGCCGCTCCCAGCGCGCTCGAGCCTGAACTGCCCAGCTGTGTATGCATCCAGGGGACGCCCCAGGGAGTGGCGTAGTAAGAGGTGTTAGCCACGTACATGCACCCGGTACTTCCCAGAACGATGGTCCTGGGACCTGCGGCCTTCGCCATCAATTTCATGATTTGCGCAGACTCGCAGCCCTGACAGGTGCGGTGGCCGGACGTGTAGTACTCCTCGTGTGGAACCTTTTTTACTCCCTTGAAGGCTTCCAGGTCTTGCGTCGGTTTTTCATCTACAAATGTGCTCATGATTGTTTTGTCCTTTCCGGCTATGAATAGCGCCACGCGTCAGACTGGCACTATCCCCGCAGCCCGATCCATTGCGTCAGGGGTTGCGCCTTACCTTTTGCAGCTTGGAATACTTTCTCGGTCATGTCTTCAACGTCGGGCACGGTCACTTCACGTCCACCCAATCCGCCGATGAAGCCGATGACTGGCGGGCGGGTGGCGCTGTTGCTATACATGGCAGAGCGGACTTCGGTTGCCACCACGCCACTCAGGTCCGGTGAACCGAACGAGACGTCGCGATCGAGTACGCCAATGGCCTTGAAGCGCTCCAGGCACTTGCCAATTTCCTTACCGGCAAACGGACGGAACCAACGCAGACGAACGAACCCGACTTTCTTGCCTTGTTCGCGCATCTTGCGGATGGCTACCTTGACCGGCGTGGAAATAGTTCCCATGCCCAGCAGAACGACTTCCGCATCTTCGGTCATGTACTCTTCGAAGAACGGGTTGCCGTACTTGCGGCCAAACGTTTTCTCGAAGTCGGCATACACTTCACGAATCACATCGCATGCGATTTCCGTGACTGCGTAGTTCTGCCGGCGAATTTCGGTGACCCAATCTTCGTTACACTGTGGGGCCACTGAAATCACGTTGTCGGGGTGGAGCAGCAGATCCCCGCGGTTGTAAGGCGGCAGGAAGTTCTTAACCTGCTGTGCCGTCGGGATCTGTACCAACGCCTGCGAGTGAGTGAGGAACGCACCGTCGCAGCTGATGGCCAGAGGAACGAACATGCGGCGGTCTTCCGCCACACGGTAGGCGATCAGGGCTGTATCCAGCGCTTCCTGCGCACTGTCGACCCAGGTCAACATCCAGCCCAGGTCACGGACGGCCAGGGCGTCATTGTGTTCCACGCCGAAGGCGCCGGGATCGTCCAACGCGCGGTTGCCCACCATAGCAATCATGGGGACGCGGAGCGCGGGGGTGACAGTCAAACATTCCATCGCGTACATCCAGCCCACGCCGCTGGAACCGCAGAACACGCGTGCTCCGCAAACTGATGCGTGTTTCACGATTTCAAATTGTGAATGCTCGCCTTCCGCCACGATATATTCGCAATCCATTTCGCCATCTGCAACCAGTTGGCTGATGTATTGCATGACCGTGTCGTAAGGCCGGATTGGGTAAGCCGTGACCACATCCACGTTGGCCAGCTTGCAAGCAATTGCGATGGCCTCGGCGCCAGTGATCAGGGCTTCCTGCTCGGTACCTTTTTTCTTTTCTTCAACCGGTAGTGTTAATGTCGCCATTTCAATCTCCTTGTCTCTTCAGGCTGCGTCTTGAGTGCCCGCTGGGCTGCTAGCCTTTTTTAGCGATCTCCAGGGCCTCGGGGATCTCTTCTGCATACTGACCGCGATAACGGAATCCATGAGACCGCTTCTCGATCGGTTCAGCCTTTTCAAGCGTGGTTTCCAGCCATTTCAAATAGGCTTTCTTGTCTGTCTCGTAAGCTTCCCACTGACTCTTGTTGTCGTGGAACTCGGACTCGTTCACCATTGACACGCAGCCCTCGACCGGGCAAACCTCTTCGCAAACGCCGCAACCGCAGCAGGCTTCGAGATTGGCGTCATAGGTGCCTTCGGCGGTGACGTCGAACGAGGCATCTGGACAATTCAGCCAGCACAGCGTGCACTTGGTGCAGGTCGAGAAGTTGATGACCGGCCGCATAGTGCGCGTGGAATACTTCTTGAACAGCTCATTGCGGGCCGGCCGGAAGCCTCCGACTTTGCCCGTGACTGGATCCGGATAAGGGCCGCCCTGCGGCTGACCTTTAATCGAAGCGCCGGATCGCATGTCTTCCCAGCCAGGCAGTTCGAACTTGAACGGCACTTCGGGATTGCCTTCTCCAGCTTTTACCGGAACCGAGCTAAAGCGCTCGAAAGCGTTGCGAGCAGAAGTCACTTTCAAGGAGCTCTTCAGCTTGTCGTTGATGAACTGCTCCACCGACTTCAGGCTGAAAACTTCCGGAAGCGCTTTGGCAATGGCGCCCAGGACGCGAACATCGGTGTGGTCGTCTTTAAAAACCCACATGCCGGAGAAACTGGTAATACCCTTTAAGATTCCCAGTTTGTAAGGCTCTTCCCGACGGTGAATGCTCTTTAACAGGGTGGGCGCGTCCTCAAGGGATACCACGATGAGAGTGTGCCCAGGTTTCAAAGCGTGATGCACCGGCTGCAATCCGTACCATGCCCACGACTCGCCGCCCTTGCAGAGCGTGTCATCGAGAACCACGGTCAGGTCGACTTGCTTCGGCTCGTATTGCGCCATTCCGGCTTCGAGCGTCAGTTCGTCGTTGGCGACAATAGCGAAACTCTTTGCTGGAATGCCATTGCGCTCAGGAGCATCCCCGTAACGACCAAAGGAAATGCCCAGTTTGCCTTCGTTGTGCGCGGCTAATACGATGTCGCGCGTGATGTTTTTCGCTAGAGTCTTTTGGAAGACCCCTCGGTAGATTACTTCGACCGCGAATAACTGACCCATTTGGCAACCTCCATTCTCTTAGAGCTTTTTCAGTACAACGGTTTCAATTTCCTGCAGGTGCCGGCGCATGGCAGACTCAGCGGCTGCGGCGTCGCCCAGTTTCAAAGCGGACAGAATCCGGTGGTGACCGGCAAGCGATTTTTCCTGCCGCCCCTCCACTTGCAACGAGCTTTCCCGTGTTTCGCGCAACAAATCCATCAACACGTCCACTACTTTCAAGATCACGCTGTTTTCGGACGCTAAGGCAATGGCGTAATGAAACTCGGAGTCCTCTTCGATCCCGAGTTCACCCCCGAGCACCTTCGCCTCCTGCCGCAGCAGAATGTCGTCCATGTCCGCGAGGGCATCGCGAGAAACGTGCATAGCGGCGCGCGCAGCCAGCGGCGGCTCAATCATCTTTCTAACTTCGATGAGTTCCGCGACCATCTTCCGCTTCTCAAGCAGCGCGGTCGCCAAGGGATTGGCCGCTTTCGCCGCAGGACCGCACACCACCGTACCGACACCCTGGCGGGGCTCGACCAGCCCCATCAGTTCCAAGGTCCGGATCGCGTTCCGCACCGAATCGCGGCTTACGCCCAGTACCCGGACCAGTTCGCGTTCTGGGGGAAGCAAATCGCCAGGCTTAAGCTCTTCCGCAATGCGCCGCTCCAATTGTCTGGCGACTTCCTGGTAGACCTTGCTCCGGGGGATCGCTTCGAAGCCGACGTTCGCTGGGGATTCAGTATTGAGCATCGGAAGTGGTCTGATGACTGACCATTGACTGACGATGTCATTTCAATCCTGAAAGCAAAAACGCACAAGGACCTGGATCACGATGCAATGTGACATACGGGCAAGAATTCTGTGGTGGGATTGGTTGGGGGCAATTTCAGGGATGGAAAGACGACCTCATATCTTCTGCTCAGTTCCGTTTTTCCGCCAGCCATCCTTTATGCTTCCTGGTATCGCAGGACCTTGTGATATTGTCTTCGGCGGCGCTGCTGTTTATTGCATTGTAGATATGACAAGACGCTGGCTGCGCGAGTTTAGCCTAAAAGATGACTCCGCCAAGTCCTCCGTAATCTCGGATCGGGACGCCGATCAGGAGAAGACTCTCGACCCGTCTGGACCCCGCATACGATGTCCGCGGTGCGGTTGGTCGCCCCGCCAGCGCGATCGCTGGTCTTGTATCTGCGGCCATCTCTGGAACACCTTTGACACCGGCGGAGTGTGCCCGGCGTGCCTGCACCAGTGGACTTCAACGCAGTGCCTGTCTTGCGAGCGCTGGTCGCCGCACTCCGACTGGTACGCGCACTGAGTCCGAAGTGTTAGTATGCGCAGTCTGCAGCGAAGGCAGGGATGCCCCCGCGAATAAACGTGCTTGCAGAACTGGCCGAACACGCTGGCAAACATGCCCGGCCCGCTGCATCAATCAGGTGATGAAGCTTTTCCCGCGCTGCTTCTTACTTACAGCCCCGGAGTCGCCTGATTTAGACGTTTGCTGCGTAGCGTAACCCGCACTCCACGCTGCGAGTTCACGCGAGTGGTTGTGCTCCAGTCGATATCATCCGTGCTGATGACGCCGCCTCCACCGCTGGCCAAGGTGTAGGTAATGCGGCCATCCTGATAGCCGAAGCTACTTACCGACAGGGCCATTCCGGTGGTCAGCACGAACACTGGCATGCCCGGCGAACTTCCCGGGCTAACCGCCTGTACCGGCACAGACCTTGTGACCAACGAGGCATAAGAAGCCTGCGGGGCCACCGTCAACTCCATATCTGAGGTCGAAGAGACAGCGCGCACGGAAAGTTGCGGCGTGTTTTGCTGCACTTGCGATTGCTCGAACGACTGGTTTCTCGGCTCACCAAAAGAGTGCCAGCCAAAAGGTGCGGAACGCGCCAACTGCGGCACCTGGACGTCGTCCATCAGCCGCAGGGTCATGACCGACTCGCCCTTAAGAGCGGGCCGCGGACCGCGCGCCGGCAGCATGATCACCTTCCAGGGCCACAACGGCGGGATCATCCACTCGACAACGTCGCGCTTGGCATGGCCTTTGCCCTGGATGTCGCCTTGTTTATCCACTTTGTACCCGCGCGTCGCGATCACCTTCGCATCCAAGGGAAGATCGCCGCTGGGCAAGCCGATGCGATCAAACTGCAGCTTCATTTCTCCCTTGCCCCAAAAGTGGCCGGGATCTTTGGAGGATTCCAGGTGTCCTACTAGATAACTGCCGCGGGGAAACGCCTGCTGGCCGAATTCGGTGACTCCACGCAGATGGCACAGAACGGGATCCCCGACCGCCGCGGTCGCGGTAGAAAAGTTCGGTTCGTTGAGCGTGCATTGCAGAAGAGTGCCGGCGGGCAGGACTACGTCCCGCGCACTGGCGCTTAGGGTCACACCTAATATGAGGGTCACTAGGGTGGCATAAACGATGGACTTCATTGTGGCCTCCGTGTAAACACACCATTTCGCGATAGGAGATCGCGCCGAACCCGCCCAGTTCTGCGAAGTTAATCACAAAATTATGTCGGGGTCAATCCCGAACCTGTGGAAGAGGCCGGGCAATCTTAAGATGAATCCCAATTTGAGAAAAACCGCACCCTCTCCGTATTAACACAAGCGGCTTGACGTCACCGCCACTTCGTCGTCGCTTGGAATCGGCGCTCGCCCAGTATAAAGTGATTGTTCTCGGAGCCTTACTTCCCGTTGCGTACCCGAATTGTCATGAGACCATTTTTCCTCGCCTTGTTTCTGATAGCATTGGCCTCGCCCCGCGCGAAGTCTCAAGCCACTGACGACTCCCAGAACAAGTGCTCAATTCAGGGAACCGTGGTCGACGCGAAGAGCGGACAGCCCTTAAAAGGAGCGGAAGTCTCGCTGCGGGCTTTCTCGGCAGGCAATCGTGGTGAGGCAAACTCTTCCGCCTCTGATTCTGAAGGCCACTTTGGGTTTGACGGCTTAGCGGCGGGACGATATCGGCTCACTGCGTCTCGAAATGGATATTTGAGCCGTGATCCGCGCTTTGGCGGCGGCCTGCGCGCAAGTGTGGTTTCGTTGTCTTCCGGTCAACATGCCGATGGTGTCGTGCTGCGCCTCATTCCGTCAGCTGTGATCGCCGGGCGAGTCACCACAGAAGGCGATGAACCCGTTCCCAACGTATTCGTGCAGGCGATGAAGTATACCTACCAGGGCGATAAGCGCCAGTTGTCCGACGCAGGCACCTCCACCACCAACGACCGCGGCGAATATCGCATCTGGGGATTGGCTCCCGGAAAGTATTACGTTCGCGCCACACATCCACGAGGCAATGCGATGCGCACGGGCGGCCAGGTTTACGTTCCCATCTTTTATCCCGGCGTGAGCGACCTGTCTCGTACACAACCGATCGAGCTCCATCCCGGAGACGAGATTTCGGGTATCGATCTGAGCTTCATTTCGCTGCGCTCGGTTCGGTTAAGCGGCCGCGTTCTCAATGCCAGCTCCGGCCCCGCCAAGGATACGCAGGTGACGCTTGTGGGTGGCTCTGGAACGATGACCTTTGCCGCGGGACAAGCTTCCACCGATTCGAAGGGCGCGTTCGAAATCCGGGGCGTTCCTCCCGGCTCTTACACGCTGATCGCCGAACAATTCGGCAACGCCGACCCGGAGAGAGTAATGCGAGGACGCACTCAGGTCGAAGTCGGCGAGGTCAATCTTAACGATGCGGAAGTGATCGTCGGCCCAGGGGCCAGCGTGAGCGGCCATGTCCGAGTTGAAGGCAAGGCTAATCCTGACTTCACGAAACTAACGGTAGCCTTGGATGCACAAGATGATCTGTCATCCATGGGATTTGCGCCAGACGTCAGCAATGTTGCTCTGCGCTCCGACGGTACGTTCACGTTTCACGACGTGCCCGAAGGCTCCTATCACATCAAAGTTCTTCCCTTGCCGGATGGTTATTATTTGAAGCCGAGCGGCGAAGGAGACGCAGTGGAAGCGGGCGTGAAAGTGGGCCGCAACCACGCCGCCACGGTGGAACTCACGTTGAGCACCGGCGCGGGACGCTTCACCGGAACCGTGGCGAAGGACCAACAGCCGTTCGCCGGAGCGACAGTCGTGCTGGTTCCAGACGGGGCGCGGCGTGGACAGCCGCGCTTCTACCGGCAAGCGCTCACCGATTCCGGCGGCAGATTCACTATCTCAAGCATTACACCCGGAGACTACAAGGTGTTCGCGTGGGAAGAGATCGAGCGCGGCATGTATCTCGACCCGGAATTCCTGCAACTCTATGAGGACTCCGGGAAATCAGTCCACGTGGAAGAAAATTCCAATCTCAACCTTCCACTCGATTTGATTCCAGCGAGTGACTAGCTTCTGGAATTCAAAGCTAATTTCCCTGAGCTCATTCCTTGTTCGTCTTCCCGCTTCTTCCATGCCGTCAGTCCAAATGAGCCCAGCGCCAGCGTTCCCAGACTTGACGGGTGCACGGAGGGGGCGGCAAAAGCCGTCGGGGCTGCCGGGAGATTGCTATCCTCTTCGGTCGTCGCCCCCGCAACGATCGGCTTGTTCGGGACGGTCTCGTAGGCGAAGCCAGTCAATACCGCGCTGCGTACGGCCGCATTCACCCGCGCCCAGCCGTAGTGAACCTCGCCGTCGATCAGGAACTTCAAGCCAAGATAAGGTGGATGAGAGCCATTCCACGGACAATGGCTGCTGCGTCCCCTGGTCGCGCTGCCCGCTGCCACCAGCATAATGAGAGGGCCGGGCTTGAAGCGGCGGTCGCCGCCGATGTGCATTCCGGCATGCACCGCCGCCGCGCACTCATCTCGATTGCTGCTCACCGCCCAGACTTCGTTTCCGGCCTGAGCGGGCACGACCCTGAGCAACGAACTGAAGTTTCCCAGCGGAGGCGTGCGGTCGAACTGGTAAAGATTCGCGCTGAGCCCAAAGTCCGGGATCCCGTCCTGGTTGAGGTCGAACTGAATGATCCCGCTGTTTACGGTAATCGGCATGTTCACCGGAGTTGTGACGATGCGGGCCTCGGCCGGTTCTGCCATGGCCAGCACGGCCACGCTGGCCGCGAATGCATACGCTAGCAGGTGTTTGTCTAACTTTGCAGTGAGCCGGGCTGGCTCTCGTTTCGTGGCCAGATTTTGTTTCTTTGACGGTTGTTCGGACATGCATTCCCCCAGTGGCGATTTTGCATTTACATCTACCAGGGGGAGGATGAACCTGTGATCATATCCTAATTGCGAAAAAAAAACGGAAGAGCGTAGAGACATTGGTGCCAAAAACGAAAACAGGCAGTACCGACTTTGGCACACCACCTCAACGCCTGCATCCGGTAAAAACAGTCGACCTATAAGCTCTTGAACACGACTACCAGAGCCTAGACGACTTCAATCCCCTACTTGCACGTTGGAAGCTTGAAGTTATCAATGCTCGTGCGCCACAGATTACCCGCTACAAAATATTCGTTGACGTACCAGAAGGTGCAATCATCGCCCGGATCGACCGTCATGCTGGAATAAGTTCCCCATGCACCATTGTAAGTCGGCGGATCGTTGAGTTGGAACGAGACAGCGTTGACCATCGTAATCTCAGTTGGAGCTGTCGCGCTCGCCAGGTTCCAATAGGACATGTTAATTCCCGGAGGCGTGTTGGAGTTGGAGTAGCTATAGCCTACAGCCGCGTTTCCAGTTTTGTCCTCGGCGATACTCGGCAAGAAGCGGAACAAGAACGGATCCGGATTGATTGTGCCTTGCGATGAGACGGTCGGGCTGGTGCTGCCATCGCCGTGCAGTTCGTACCAACCTATACCGGTCTGCTCCGAGTTTTGGCCACCGGTGACCTGCACAGCTTGGCTAACCAGGTACGACTCGTATCCCAAAGTGCTCATGAAATTACGATAGGCAAAACGAGGCATAAGCCGGTCGCCCACCGAGTCAATGTGTTGCCCGTACGTCGCTCCGGTGGGCGCGGGCTCGGTAACACAATTTGTCACGGATGGGAAACCCGGCGACGCCAGATAGCAACCTGGGGTGTAGGACTGCACCGGGAGTGACGACAGTGTCGGCGTTAGCGACGGTACCGTCCAATCCACGTGAAACTCCCACAAGTTGATCGTGTCAGACGTGAGAGGCCCTCCGCTTAGCGGCTTCACTGGATTTTGAATGCTGACCATGAACTCGTCCCGGCCCGCCGGAGCCGGTGTAGTCCCATCGATATCAGCAGGAATCAGACTGTGAGCAAGAAAAATGCCGTCGCTGGTTAGCGCGGGGTTGATAGCTGAGACATTGAGGCACAACTCGGGCTTGATGCTGGCCGGGTTATTGAGAATGTCGGGGCGGTCAAAAGCGCATACGACAGCACCCACTTCCGCACCGATGCTTCCGTCGGAGTTCACCGATTCTACATCCATAGTCGCGTAGTAGGCGCTTTGCGACCCGGAAGCGTCGGACCAGGTAGCGATTTTTGGCCAATCGGTGGCATTTACTTTCTTGTTAATCGGATTCGTGCCCAGGATTGTATCGAGGCGACTGGAGTTATACCCGCTCCAGGTCGCCTTGGTCAGATCATCCTCGCTGGAGATCGCCAGGCAAAAGTAATAGCCCTGGTTGGGGTCGGACGTCTTTGCCCCAACCACCCAGCGCGACGCCAGCCGATCGTAGATGATGTGGACATCCAACTGGATCGCAGGCGTTCCACTTGCCTCCAGATAGCAAGGAGACTTGGGCGGCCACAGGGTATAGATCTGCTTGGCGCCGGTAGTCCACACTGGGGTTCCCGTAGTCTTGTCGTATGCCTGATACGCGGTGTTTACGTACTCCATATATTGCTTTATGCCCACCGCCCCATTGGGGTCGACATCCTCGCCTACCGCTCCATCCGACTGTCTCAGGCCGTCAAAGGAACTTATCAAGCTGACCGTGACCGTCGCGGTTGACGATGCCGTACCGCCCGGACCGGTTACCGTGTATGTGTAGGTAGTGCTTGCGGCCGTGGGATAACCCACAGTTCCTGGGGTCAGCACGGTGCTGCGCGGTCCCAGTCCAACCGTACCCACACCTTGATCGATGGTGCCAGAGTCCGCGTTGGTCGAAGACCAGCTAAGGGTGATGTTTTGTCCCGAAACCAGCGAGGTGGGCGATGCAGTCAACTGCGCAGTCGGGACCGGGCCATTGCCGCCGCCAGGGCCACTCGACGAGGCGGAGCAACTTGCCAGCACGATGCAAACCCCAAAGAGCAGGATCGATGACTTCGCTCTTCCGCGAAAGCAACGGCAAAAGGAGTTCCCGACTTCTGTGAAAGTCCCCATAGTATCCTCAATCCTGCTGTTAGTTTGTTCTGCGATGATCACATCCGCTGGGGGAAGCGGACTCCCTGCCCACGAACGATTAGTTCCGGAATGGTACCAGAACCCCAGTCTCCGGAATACAGACTAGAGACTCTAGCCGGAACCGGATTACCGGAGTCACTCTCCCGGACTTGGCACGACCGACCCGCACTCACTTCAATGCGTTCACGGCTGGCTCAAGCCAGGAGAACAGCGCGTTATTCAGCGTGGGAAACTGCGAGACCAAAAGGCTGATCAGCGGCAGGGCGACGAACGATCCCATGCGCACCCAGAACGCTACGCCGAGTTCTCCAGGCTTGGTCTGCGTCACCAGGCTAAGGATGGAGTCACGATGAACCTGGGCCGATACATATCCCACCATTCCTACGATGAACATCAGCATAAAAATGGCCGCGGAGCGCAATGCAACCTTGGGCTCGAATGGATAGGAGTTCACCGAGAGCAGCAGGAAAATGTAGAGGCCGCCGATGGTGATGGTCAGGGTCCGCATACGTAGCAGCACGCTGAGGATAAAATTAAGGTAAACAAGAGCGACAAAGCGTTCCGCCAGCCGAGTGGCCAAGGGAAGATCTGGAACGTCCTCATCTTTATCTTTGTTCACGTCCAGGCCGCAAGCGATTTCGCTCACGATTAATCCTTCGTCTTCCCACCATCTCGGTTGGAGATACTTCAGGGCCGCCGCGCAGGCCTTCGCCATCGTCTCTTGCAAATCCTTGTAACAGCAAATACAAGAATTTGAGAACTCCGGTTCCTCTAAGGTCGGCGTCGCTTCAGACCGGGATCCTTTGGCTCGCGCGAACACGCTGAGCATTTTATCCTGCGACTTGGCAGTTGTTTTAATTGTGGCAACCAATTCGTCGACCGCCTGGTCGCCTGCCACAGGTTCTATTTCCCGCTTGAGATGCTCCAGGGTTTCCAACTGCCGGGAAACGAGGCGGTACAAGTCCTGCCAGCGTACGCCACCGAGACGCCAAAAAGGCTCCCAGGTAAAGTTCAGCCCGGCAAAGGCGCGCCGCAGCGGAAAGTGATCCAGGACGGTGAGGATTCTGCGGCATTCCATCCAAATCACGAGCAGACGGAAGAGGGTGCCAAACAACGCCAATGTAATCCCGCCCAGAGCGATCCCGTAGGCCCATTCAAAGTGCCGGGTTTCCAGGCTAAGCAGCGGTTGGCCATAATTCAGGCCGAGCACTCCAACCGCAAGCAAGGCAAGCGCCGGACCGTACACTCTGTGGGTTTGCGCGCACGGGCGCGCGATGTTCACAACCTTCTCCCCCCAGGTTTCCGACGGCCACGTGGGCCGATAGATCGCCGCAGCTGTGTGTCCGGGAGGCACTGCTTCCGGCAGGTCGTCGTCGAGCGGAAGGCGCGGATGCCGCTTGTCCAGCAGCGCCAGACCGGAGAGCGAAAACCACGCCCACCACAATCCCGCCGCCAGCAGGCAAAGCAAGGGCAGCAGCGGCGATACGCCGGACGTCAAATGCACGTAGCGATAGAGAAAAGAATTTTGCGAGTGTCCGGGCAGTAAATACAGCAGCACAAAACTAACCACCAACAAAGCCGCCACCAAGATGAAAGTGAAGACGAAGTCTTTGCCGTCCTCTTTTTTTGGTTTTCTCCGTCTGAGTTCTTGAACACAGACCCAACAGTGAGCCGCGGCGACGATGGCGGCTGCCAGGATTACGCCCGCAAGCTTCCATTGCGCCGACGAACTCACTTTCGTGCTGACCCAGGCAACACAGGGCCAAATCAACAACAGCATCGCCGTCAACAGCAGCCAGCCTGCTACCGCGATCAGAGCGGAGCGGCATGGGTCCTTTACGGGAGCCAGGAGCGTCATGGCGGAGGAAGTGGCCAAGGAGATCGAGCCGTAACGCAGAAGGACCCAGTACAATACCGTCAACAGCAACACCACTCCGCAGACAACTGTCCAGAAAAACGGCCACGGAGGCTCAAACTTGCGATGCGGAGGAAGCGGCGCTGAAGGGTCACTCGCAACCGTAGTAATGGGCTTGGGCGAGGAATGAACATCCCCAGCCGTAAAAGTGCCGTCCTCCAAAATCGCCACCGGCCAAAATCCATAGCGGCCCAAAACCGCCAGCCAAACTACCGGCCTCAACGGTGGTTGCTCTTCTTTAAAAACACTCTTCGTTCCGGCGAGTAACGGCCAGCCGTATTCCGCATACCGCGCCACAGGCAGGAAATCTGAGGATCCCGCGCATTCTGGAATGGAAGGCGCATCGATGCAGGTAATTATCGAAAGCGTTGCGTTGTATGTACCGGCAGCGTACGCGCTGGGAAAAATGTGACTGATGCGTGTCTCCGCCAGCGAGGCCGGCAGCGCGATCTCATCCTTGACGCCCGGCAACAAAGAATAGGTGGTGAGCGCCATCACGCCGTGCAACAGTGAAACATCATCGGCGTCACGGCTGAGGAGGAGGTCCGCCGGCGTGGCCACTACGCGGGCTTCGGAATAACTCTTCTTTAAGAACCCGCTCAGGAAAACCGTGTCCATGGGATTCGTGGCCTGCAGCACGACGAACTGAATATGGTGCTCGCGAATCGCCGCTATAATGCCTAGCAGTATGGACTCTTGCGATAGAGGGGTTTGCGAGTGCGCATAGTGCTGCACCGAATCGTCGTCGCTGCCGGTATCTTGCAGATTCAGCGGCAGCGTGGTGTGCACCTGATAGCTGTCGGCCGACGATGAGGTCTGCGTCTGAAGTCCCTGCTGGTAGGCGCTGCGCAGTTGGGAGATATCGCGCGGAAAGTAAAGTTGCAGCACAAGGTTTTCGTCTTTTTGTAAACCTGCCTCCTCTGGCGCTTTCACCGGGTGATCGGTCGAGCAGGGGCTTTGCTGCGATGCTTTTGCGGACGGACCCGCTGGAAACTCGCGATTGCCATATGCGGTTTCATCCTCCGCAAGCACGGCGATCTTATCGGGAGCGTAACCTCTGCGTTTTTCGAACTCTATGAACTTTCGCAGCATGTAGCGATCGCTCTGCTGAAACGTCGCGAAATCCACGACGGGCATGCCCTCGGGTTTCTGCCGCTCGAAACAATTCTCGAACCATTGCGTCGTATTCCAACTGCTCACGGTACCGCTGCGGATCACCACGCGGCTGAAGTATTGCGACGGCACTGCGGTGCCGATCAATTGGGCGAGCGAGTAGAGCGATCCGGAAAATGTCGGTCCGATGATGTGTAAGGGCTTTTTTTCGCTGAACTTTTTAGCTTTGGCAAAGCTTCCGACTAATCCCACCGCCGCGCGGAATTGCTCCTTGTTCACGCCGCCGGTCGGCGTCTCGCCAACCACAAAAACGAATAGAGATTCATTCAGCTTTTCCGGACTATCGCGCCGAAAGATCATGAGACCTGGGAGGTCCTCTTTGTCTTCCTGGTAATCTGCCTGCTGCAAGCGGATGCGGAAATCGACAGATTCCGAATGTTGTTGGCTATCCCAGGGCATAGTGGCTCGATCGAAAATCCAGTGCGCCTGTTGCGCACCCTGCTGAATCGCATCCATGGTGCGATCAAAAAACAAGCTGAGGTGGGTGTGAACCGGGTCAGGAACGATCGCGATGGCGAAATTCATCTCGTTCCCGCTCCTTGCCAGCCTCTCAAATTCCCGGTCCAGAGGATGGTCGCTCTTGCACAATTCGTCCACGGAACCTGGTGACTGAGGCGAGAAAGAGTCAATGGTGGCAAGCAGGTCTTTCTCCACGCAGTAAGGTTTGCCGTTATGTTGCGCGGCGGCCAGGGCGCGGCGCGAGAGCTCTGCTGATGGTTGCTGCGTGGTACCGGGCTGGGCGTAAGGCCCTCCGCCAGACGTGGGGCTGCCGCTACGCAGCAATCCCATCCCCAGTCCCAGCACCAACAGAGTTCCCAGGCCACCCAGCCCTTTCTGCATGGATTATCCCTCCGGACAAGTGAATGCCGCCAAGGGCGTGCGAGCCCGAAAGAAGGAATCGAAAAGGCTCCGCAGCCATCAGCAGATCATGCCGACTATCTTGATTTGAGCTGCGACCCAGCGAGGGGAAGACGGGCGGGGTCGATGACGTACGGCGAAAGTTGTGCTCCTGAACCACAGCTACTGTCAAGCGCAAAAGCGGCGAGGGTGATATCGCTGTACAAATGTTCTGACACTGCGCATAACTATAGATAGGGCAAGGTATAAGTGTTTTAAAGTCAGTGGCCAGTCACCAGTGAACCAGTGTTCAGCGATCCGGATGCTCGGCGAAGTTTCACTGACCACTCGCCACTGAACACGAGGTAGGTTACTCCGTTGTTGAGATCGAGTCTCTTGGTCCCGACTATTCAATTACTTCTCTATTCTTGGCAGTTATAGCAGGGGATTCGCGCGGGGCAGATTTCAGAATACGCCGGCTCTCCGGCAGAATCGGCGCCGATGCCCAGTCGTCGCTGGGAATGGTCGCGCCCGGTTCTCAAGGATTAGAGTTGTGGTGGCGCGAAGAGTCTTTGCTCTCCGCGCAATGATCGTTGCTGAAAAGATCGTTGCCAAGAAGAAAATGGCGTTCCGGCTGAATCCGCCGGAACGCCACTTAGTCTTAACTAGCCCGCCTTACACACCCGCGCTCGCAGCTCTCGCGAGTGGTGGTGTCCGTAACGCTTCGCTTACCCGGCCAAAGTACAACCGGTAAGAGCGGTGGATTCCATACATCACCGGGAGGACCACCAACTGGTGATCTCAAGTTCTTGATGCGCTGATTGAAAAAAAGTGGCGCACCGGAGTGCGCCACTGAGTTGAACACGAATTGGCAAACTTGCGCCTCGGCTACTGCTGGGCGAAGAATCCGAGGGTTAGCTGGTTGAAATCGGTTTCGATCGCTATGTTGTCTCCTGCCGCGTCGATCAGGTAGTAGTTGAATACGTCTTTGGTGCAGCCGAGGCCAGTTGGGGTGAATACTGTGCAATTCGTAACATCGACGCCAGTAACGGTGCCGGTAAAGATGCCGTCGGCGTTGCTGGTGAAGGTGCCGGACACTGGGGCACCCGAATAAGTCGGACCAGCGCTGAAGAGCCAGTTGAGGTCGACCGTTCCAGCGATGGTTCCGCCGCTTCCAGTAGCCACAACCGGGCCAACGGCGTCGAACTCGCCAAAATAATTCGCATCCCAGCCGGTGACATCCATGCCGTATGGACCGCTGAAAGAGGTAGCGGTGAACGATCCGCCTCCGCTTTGCTGGGAGCCACCGCCGCCAATCGTGTCGCCCAAGTCCATGGTAATCGCCAGCGCATGACCGTTCCCGTCCAAATAGAGTTGAAGGTTGAAGTCGGCGACGCCGGTAGCGTCGGTTAGGCCAGTTATCGTCACTCTTCCGGTGGGATCAACAATGTAAGACGGGGCAGTGACGGGATCCGGACTCGCGGGCTCGACCATGAAGAGGTCGTTAAAGTCTACGAAACCGCTTACGGTGCCGCCGGAGTTGGGAGTGATCAGGCCCACAACTTGAAGCAGTCCATAATAGTCGTAGCCGTTCATGCCAACCACGTAGCTGTTACCAGAGACGGAAGCGGAGCTGAACTGTCCGGTGTTCGCCGCACCCTGGCTGAAGGCGGTGCCCCCAAGAGTGCCGAAATAAAAATCGAAGGTTTCCACCAGGCGGATGCGGTTGGCGTCGACAATGTAGCCAGCCAGAATGATCTGGGGGAAGTCTAAGCTGTCGGTGGGGTTTAGTGTGAACAGGACCCGGCCGAAATGGTCGCCAGGCGTTAGAGCAACCTTGCTGGCGCCGAAAGTCTCAGCCTGGAAAATGGTGCTGGAGAAGCCATCGTTTGCGTCGAAAATGCTGTTCGTTCCCGAGATTGTCCCGGAGCCGGTGAGGTTGTCGACGTTGATGATGCCGCCGATAGACAGTGGATTGCCATTGGAGTCGAGGCCGTTAACGCCGAAGGCGTACCCGAGTGACGGAGTCACAGTGGCGGCAGCGCTGTCTTGCATGTCTAACTCTCCGCTGGACGTAGCCCAACCGTCGAACTCGGTAATGAAGGTCCTGCCGTTAGTGCTAAGCGGGAGCATTGAGCCATCGAGAATTTCTATGCCGTCATTGTTTACCCCTATATTCGTGTCTGTGCCGGCGCAGGCGTTGACTCCAGTCCCATTGCACGTTACAAGAGTGATTTGCAGGTTGCCATCGGGGGTTGATGAAATGCTGCTGCCGGTGGGGTTGATCAGGTCGCTAAAGTTGCTGAAAAAGTAGACGAAGTCCTGCTCGCCGCCGGTGATCTTCCCGCCAAGGATGGTGAAGGCTCCGGAGACACGGTAAGGGCTGCCCTGGTCAGTGGTTGTTCCAGCCAGCGAAAAGACGTAGGTGCCCGCGGCCAAGGGCGTTGCGATGGTGACGTTGGCACTGGCGCTCTGCGCATCGTCGCTGACCGAGGTTCCGGTGATGACGACGGGGCCCGCAGTGGACCCGGCGGTGTAAACCGTGGTGGCCGCGCTGGCCGTGCCGGTTGGATTAAACGAGCCGCAGGTGCTGGCCGGAGTGCAACTCCAATTCACGCCCAAGCCTGCCGGGTCGCCGGTCACCGTGGCAATGAGGTTCGCGGTCCCGCCCTCAAACAGCGACGACGGCGGAGGCGTGGTCAGCGCAACCGAGATTACAGTGGCATTGATCGCGATGGAGGGGCTGTTGGCGCTTATCGAGGATTTGGTCACCGAAGTTGCGGTGATGGTGACCGCGGTCACGGCAGTGGCGGGTGCGGTGTAGGTGACGGGAGTGCCGCTGGCGACTGGGTTCGCCCCGGAGCTAAACGAGCCGCAGGTCGTCGCGCTG
>CZKJ01000001.1_pt1 | contig 30506 bp, 20 predicted proteins | sample 1122331 | NCBI WGS metagenome assembly CZKJ01 (sample SAMEA3539301, study PRJEB10725) | soil metagenome | biome: tundra; feature: field; material: soil | place: USA | collected 2010-05 | depth 0.15 m
ATCACACACGAATACCTGCAGTTTGGACCTACCTTGACCCGGCAGGCTCACAACTGGCGCAACGAGTTCGGTCCGGTGTTTACCTTCTAACTCGTTCCAAAACAAGAACTCCTGCGCGGCCATTTCGGCCTCGCAGGAGTTTTTCATTTCCATCAATGTCGCGGGGACCTGGGCCTCTGGATTCGTATCAGGGCAGGGCTCAGCCGTGCCGCTCGATATAAATAAACACGCGGGCTTTCCAGTTTGCTGAAAACTCCAGCTTCGCCACGAACGGGAAGGGCGCGAGTTGAACTCGTGCCGTTAAGTCATGGAAAATGCGTCAACTCTAGGTTTTGCCGAGGCCCGAAGCCCACAGCCCGTCCCTAACAGCACCCCATTTTCACCTCTCCGCCAGCGGTGAGCGGAGGACCGAAGGCCTCTTGCGGCGCCGGAGCTCCATTCATCACCGCAATCCACCGTCGCACCGCATCAAACAACACCAGAACCACACCTGCAATAAAAATGCACATCAACACCGTATCCAGATATCCCGTAAATACCTGCCCCGGCTTCGAAGTCAGCGGCCAGAAAATATTCTTGATCGAAAGCACTCCCGCGGTCAGCGTCGTGACGCCGACGAAGCACATGGGAATCGCCGAGATCCAGGCATATTTCTGCTTGCCCATGTTAATGAGAAAAGTTGTGACTACGGCCAGCGCAATCGTCGCCAGCAACTGGTTCCCCGTCCCGAACAGCGGCCATATAGTCGTGATGTTCCCCGTGTAAATCAAATATCCCCAGCCCATCACCACAATAAAACTCGTAATCAGATTTCCCGGCAGCCACGAGCTGTTCCCAAACGGCTTGTGCACCTTGCCCATCAGTTCCTGCAAAACATATCGCGCCACGCGGGTTCCCGTATCCACGGTCGTCAGAATGAACAGCGCTTCAAACATGATGGCGTAGTGGTACCAGTAGCCCATCAGCGTGGCCATCCCCGGCAATCCGCGGAAAATCTGCGCCATCCCGATCGCCAGCGAAACCGCGCCTCCCGTGCGTCCCGCCAGTTTCTCTCCCACTTCGCGCGAGAACATATCCAGATTGACCGTGTTCAATCCCAGATGGCTGAACACCGCCGGGGTCGTGTTGATGGCAAAATAATCGCCCGGGGCCAGCGAACACGCCGCAATCAGCGCCAGCAAACCCACCAGCGACTCGCAAATCATTGCGCCGTATCCGATGAAGCGGGCGTCCGTTTCCTTATCCAGCATCTTCGGAGTCGTTCCCGAAGACACCAGCGAGTGAAAGCCTGAAATCGCCCCGCACGCAATCGTGATGAATAAGAATGGGAACAGCGGCCCTTTGACGATCGGCCCCCCGCCATGAACGAACGGCGTGAAATTCGGAAACTGAATATTGGGATGAACCACAAACACGCCGATCACCAGCACCGCAATCGTTCCCAGCTTCACGTAGGTCGAAAGATAATCGCGCGGCTCCAGCACCAGCCATACCGGAAGCACCGACGCCACCAGGCCATAAATTCCCATCATGATCGTGATTTGGTGCGGCGTAAACGTCAGCGCAGACGCCCACGAACTTTGCGCCACCCAATGCCCCGCGACCACGCTAGCCAGCAAAAGCACCACTCCAAAAATACTCGGCCCAGTAACTTGAATCTGTCCCGCGTGACTCTTGAACATCCACCATCCCATAATGACGGCGATAGGGATGGTCATACCGATGGTGAACACCCCCCACGGACTGTTCGAGAGCGCATTCACCACCACAATGCCGAGCCCCGCCAGCGTCACCAGAAGAATAAAGAGCACCGCGATCATTGCCACTAGCCCGGCAAACGGACTGATCTCTGTGCGCGCCACATCCGCCACCGAGCGCCCTTTGTGCCGCACCGAAGCTACCATCACCGTGAAATCCTGCACGCATCCGCAAATCACCGCCCCAATCAGAATCCACAAAAATCCTGGAGCGAACCCAAACTGCGCCGCCAGCGTCGGTCCAATCAGCGGCCCTGCTCCGGCTATGGCTGCGAAGTGATGACCAAACAGCACCCACTTCGGCGAAGCCACATAGTTATGCCCGTCTGGATAAGCATGCGCCGGAGTCGTGCGCCGATCGTCAAGCGACAGAGCCTTGGCGGCAATAAATGCGCTGTAGTAACGGTAGGCCAGAGCGTACACGCACAATGCACCCAACAAAACCGGGAAAGTATTCATCAGTCGCTCCAAATCCAGCAGGTAGTGGCGAGCCTGCCAGTTCAATCGAAGGCATCCTACACCTAATTTGGAATCTGGCACAACGCCTTGCCTTGGGCGAAATCCACGCTACAATGTCGGGCGTCGGCCAAAGAAGAGAGAGCAAAGAGCAATCAAGCAAAGACCGCTGCCTAACCGAAAGGATCGCATATATGCCCAACCCGCCAGAAAAGCACACGGCAACTCAGGAACAAGGCCTTGTCCGCTTCGGGCTCAGGCTCGCCAACTGGAGTGAGCGGTGGTTTCCGGATCCGCTGATCTTTGCGTTGCTCGGAATCGTCGTGGTCTTTGCAGTCGGCCTTTTGCTTCATCAAAGTCCGAGCAAACTCGCAATTCAGGGCGGAAAGAATTTCTGGTCCCTGGTCCCTTTCACCATGCAGATGGTGATGATCATCGTGGGTGGTTATGTCGTGGCCTCGACGCCGATCGTATATCGCGCCATCCGCGCTCTCGCTGGAATTCCAAAGACGCCGCGGGGCGCAGTCGCTATGGTCGCGCTTTTCTCCATGCTGGCGTCGCTGATCCACTGGGGCTTGAGTCTGATTGTCGGCGGACTGCTTGTTCGGGAACTGGCTCATCGCGTCAAGGGATTGGACTACCGCGCCGCGGGTGCTGCCGCCTATCTCGGGCTGGGAGCCGTTTGGGCGATGGGGTTATCTTCCTCCGCCGCCATGCTGATGGCGACCAAGTCTGCCATGCCGCCGACATTGTTCAACATTAGTGGTCTGATCCCGCTCACCCAGACTCTCTTCTTGTGGCCAAGCATCGCGACGACGGCGATCCTTATCACCCTATCGGTTCTCATCGCCTATTTGTCCACGCCTTCGCCGGAGAATGCCCGAACCGCGGAATCCTACGGTATCGAATACGAGCCGATTCGCTCCAGCCTGGAGGTCAGGAGCAAACCCGGCGAATGGCTGGAATACAGTCCGTTGCTGACCGTTCTGGTAGTCCTGTTGCTGTTCTGGTATCTAATCGACGTATTCCGCACTTCGCCACAAGGCGCGCTGGCAGCGCTCGACCTCAATACCTACAACCTCATCTTCATCACGGTTGGGCTCTTATTGCACTGGCGGCCGAAGCGCTTTATGCGAGCCGTAGCGGAGTGCATTCCAGCCACCGGCGGCGTTCTCATCCAATTCCCGTTTTATGCGGTGATCTTCGGAATGATCACTGGAACTGGGATTGTAGACGTGTTGGCGAAGCTTTTCGCATCCATCAGCACCCACAACACCTATCCGTTGCTGGTGGCGATGTATTCGACCGTGCTCGGCGTTTTCATTCCCTCTGGCGGCAGCAAGTGGGTCATCGAAGCGCCGTACGTTCTGCAAGCCGCGAACCTGCACCAGGTGCATCTGGGCTGGGTGGTGCAAATCTACAACGCGTCGGAGGCCCTACCCAATCTGGTCAATCCCTTCTGGATGCTGCCTTTGCTCGGCATATTGAAATTGAAGGCCCGGGACATTGTGGGATATGGCGTCCTGCAGTTGATAGTGCACATACCGGTCGTGTTCTTCCTGTGCTGGCTGTTTGCCCGATACATTCCCTACCTGCCGCCCATCAGGTAGCGGGCGGAAGCGTGCCCTCAGCTCGACTAACTGGCAGTACTGCGCGAGCTTTCGCCTCGTTCGCTGCTTCAAACGCGAAGCGGGAGCCCGCAGCCGAAATCCTGAGCCTGGGTTTTCAGGCGAAGGATCGAAGAAGAAAACTGGTGCGCCCGGAGAGATTCGAACTCCCGACCTATTGCTCCGGAGGCAATCGCTCTATCCATCTGAGCTACGGGCGCACACCAATAGCTCCAGTTTACATGCAGGGGTGACAGGCATCAATGCGGGCATGGCGTAATCGCCGCTGCCCGCCTTATGGGCGTTCGCCCGGGCTTTCATGCGGCAGCAACTCGGGTGGAAAGGCTCCCCGCTGTCCAAACCCAGATTTTCTTAGTAGCGGCCTCGTCCGCCGCCGCCGCCGCCGCGGCCACCACGGTCGCCGCCGCGATCTCCGCCCCGGCCTCCACGGTCCCGTCCACCGCCCCCGGCGTGCTCGGTTTTGGGGCGGGCTTCGTTTACGTTGAGCGTGCGTCCCCCCACCTGCGACCCGTTCAATGCAGTGATGGCCTTTTCTCCATCTTCGTTACTGGCCATCTCTACAAAGCCGAAGCCGCGTGAGCGTCCAGTATCGCGGTCCGTCATGATGCTGACCCGGTCCACTTGCCCGTGCGGCTCAAACATCTGCCGCAGTTCGTCTTCCGATGTGTTAAAGCTCAAGTTCCCCACGAAAATATTCTTCAAGCGTATTCCTCTGCATTGAGCTGTCGAAGTGCGAGCTCAATGCGGCGGACTGGCAGGTCGGGGACACCTTCCTGAAAATCGGAACCGGAGCTGGCGAACAGTCGAATGCGGCCAGAAGTATAGCAGGTTTGTCAAATTTGGCTTGTCAAATCGGGTGGAAGACGGATCCGCGCTAGCAGTTGTCAACTTTCCAGTAGCCTTCGCGGTGATACCCAACCTGCAACAACCGGTTCTTGGGGTCGTGCCGCTTGCCACAGTTCGGACAGATCAAGTACCGGGTCCAGGCCGTCCCTTGGCGATCATAGTTTTCCGGGACCGCGAACGTCCTGCCACAACTGCACGGGACCAGGAACATTTTTAACGGAACGTCACTCCTGGATTTTGCCAGTTGCCCGCGAAATTTCACGCTTCTTCCATGGCCTCTTTTGCCCGCTTCTTGCGACTGTTCGATTGCAAAAACTTTTTTCGCAGCCGCAACGATTTCGGTGTAATTTCCACGTATTCATCGTCCGCAATAAATTCAATTGCCTGTTCCAGATTCAACTGCCGGAAGGGAACCAGGCGGATCGCCTCATCCGCGGTCGAAGCCCGCATGTTGGTGAGCTTCTTTTCCCGCACCGCATTGACGTCCAGGTCGTCGTCTTTCGCGTTCTCGCCGATGATCATCCCTTCATACAGTTCAACGCCCGGCCCGACGAAAAGTTCTCCCCGTTCTTGCAGACCCCATAGCGCGTATGCCGTCGATAAACCAGCCCGGTCGGCGATTAGCGCGCCCGTAAGCCGGTGTGGAATTTCCCCTTGCCATTCGGTGTATCCGTCGAAAAGAGAATTCATCACGATGGTCCCGCGCGTGTCGGTCAGCAATTGGCTGCGGAGCCCAATCAACCCGCGGCTGGGCACGCGGAACTCAATGCGCACCCGCCCGTAACCGTGGTTGTGCATGTTGACAACTTCGCCTTTGCGCGATCCCAATTGCTCCATGACTACGCCCACGAAGCCCTCCGGCACGTCCACTGTGAGATGCTCCACCGGCTCCATTAGCCTGCCGTCAATACGCTTAGTGACAATCTCAGGCTTGCCCACCATCAGCTCGTAGCCCTCGCGCCGCATCATTTCGATGGTGATCGAAAGCTGCAGTTCTCCACGGCCCAAAACTTTGAATGAATCAGTCGTGCCCATCTCTTCTACGCGTAAGGAAACGTTGGTGAGCAGTTCCTTCGCCAGGCGCTCCCGCAGATTTCGCGAGGTGACGTAAGTTCCTTCGCGTCCCGCGAACGGCGACGTGTTCACCGTGAAGGTCATCGCGATCGTTGGCTCGTCGATCACAATCGGCGGCAGCGGCGCGGGATTCACGGGATCTGTAATGGTTTCGCCAATCGTGATTCCTTCCACGCCCGCCACCGCGACAATATCGCCCAACACGGTTTCAGTGATGTCGGTCCGCTTTAGTCCCGAAAAAGAAAACAGTTTTGTGATCTTGGTCTTGTGCATCGATCCATCGAGCTTGGCGATGACCACGTCTTCGCCGGTGTACATTGTGCCGTTAAAAACACGCGCAATGGCCAGGCGTCCGAGAAAATCGCTGTAGTCGAGATTTGCCACCAGAATCTGCAGTGGGCCTGCCGGGTCGCCCTGAGGCAGCGGAGTCGTTTCCAGGATCGCGTCAAACAAAGGCCTCAGATTTTCCCCACCGCCCTGGATGTCCGTGGATGCGGTCCCTTCTTTTGCATTGGTGTACAGAACGGGAAAGTCGAGCTGATCTTCTTTCGCGTCGAGATCGATAAACAAATCGTAGATCTCGTTAAGCACTTCCTGCGGACGCGCATCGGGCCGGTCGATCTTGTTAATCACCACGATGGGCGGCAGCTTCGCCTCCAGCGCCTTGCTCAGCACGTACCGCGTCTGCGGCAGCGGTCCTTCGCTGGCATCCACCAGCAGCATCACGCCGTCCACCATTTTCAGCGCGCGCTCCACCTCTCCGCCAAAGTCGCTGTGGCCGGGCGTATCCACAATGTTGATCTTCACGTCGTGATAGAAGATGGCCGTGTTCTTGGCCAGGATTGTGATGCCGCGCTCGCGCTCCAGTTCGTTCGAATCCATCACGCGTTCGACGTGGTGCTCGTTGGAGCGAAAGGTTCCGCTTTGTTGCAGCATGGCGTCAACCAGCGTGGTCTTGCCGTGGTCCACGTGCGCGATGATGGCGATATTGCGAATACTCAAACTCAAAGTATGGGTTGTCCTTTATTCACGGATCTCATTAATGGGCGCAGCCTGTCGTCAGCCGCAACGCCCATCTATAACTTTACTATGGGTGGAGGTTTCTCAGGAGATTACATCGCACTTACGTGCAGGCCATGGGTATACAAGAATCGGGCAGAGCACCATTAAACTGAGATGTATCGTTTTCTTACGGGCACGGGCTTGCCACGGACTGCGAAATCATCCTTGTGGCTGACATCGATCCGCTGCTCGGGGCATTGGGGTCGGCGGGAGCCCACGCGATGATCGGACTCGGAACGGGACACTGCACCGTGAAAGGCTGGGTGGTGAGGGTGTACTCTCCCGGCGGCGGCGCATAGGACCAACTGACCGGGAGCGGGCTAACGGTGGTCGGCGATGCCGAAAAAGTGCCCGTCGCGTAGAAGAGAGTCTGCTCACCGCTTATAGCCGCATTAATGGTGATGGATTGAAGCTGCCGATTGCTGCTGCTGCTGCTTCCGCAAGCCAGAGTCAAGGAAGCTGCGGACAGGAGGACGATGAAGGCCCAGAACCGGTTCATGGCGATCTCCTTTGCAGATTCTAACCCAGGAGAGCAAAAGGAGTTGCTCGATTTTTCCGGGCCGATCCGGGTAAAAGCCCGATTAGAATAAAGGCTAACCAGCGACTGCGTGCTCCTTCGGCATCGGTTTTCCCGCCAGCCGCGCTTCCACTTCCTTCACGGCACGTTGCGCCGCCTTGATCCCTTCGTTGGTGGTCGATTCCGGACCTTCGGAATCTGTATTTGCGAAAAAAACGCGATCCATGGGATGCCGTGCCAGCGGCTGTACCTGCGTGTAAAGTCCTGGCGTGGACATGTACAAAGGATGTCCCCGCCGGTAAATGTGCACCTCGACCGGATCGATATTCAACGCTGGCATCAGCTTCTGGAAGTCGCTCAATACGTTGGCGGCGATCTTGCGTGCCCCGATTTCGTTCAGCAGGTATCCGCGATCCTCTTCTTTCATCGGCGTGTAGCAGCTGAGAATATTGAACTTCTGCTGGTAGCCCGCCTGTTTCTGAATCACCCAATCGGCGACCACGAAGTCGGTAAACGTATTGCCCGGGCACCACGTGTCGTAACCATGATTAAAGACCGGCTTGTCGAAAATCAAATTCACCACCGGATAAGGAATATAGCGAATCTGATGCATGGCCTCACTTTGCTTGTCAGGCAGCCCGTCGACGATCCGTCGCGTGATGAACTTGGGCGTCGCCATGATCACGGCCTTGGCCGCGACTGTCTTCAATTCGCCGCCCCGCACGTAAGTCACCTGCACTTCTTCTTTTTCGGAGACTACAGCCACAGTCGTCGCTCCCGTCTGCATGCGGTCTCCATATTTCGGCTGTAAAATATCCGCCAGTTTCTTTGTGATCGCGCCCAATCCTCCGGGCCACGTATAGCGATCATCGGTGTGGCTCTCTTCCACCATCTCCTGCAACGCAAGCACGGCCAAGCCCGCCGCCGTCTCCTCACTGGTCGCACCCCAGTTGGATGGCCCGTAGTTATCCCACCACTGCTTGATCTCTTCCGGATGCCCTTTCATGAAGTTGGAAAACGGCCTGTTGTCCAGTTCTCGGCTGCGCTTGTCCACGTCAATCGCAAGCATTTCCTTCTTGAACTTTTTGAAACTCTCGCGGACCGGCAGCGGATAAGGCAGCTGATTGAGGCCTTCGCCCCAGGTATCGGGAACCAACTCGCCTCGAATGATGCTGGCGTCAGGGCTGTTGACGGCCAGCGGCTCCAGCCCAATCTCCTTCGAGAAGTGGTAAGCGTTTTCGTCCTTCGCTAAGAATGCAGATCCCGTCGCATACGTGCTGCCCTCATACTCGATCGCATAGGCATTGCCGCCCCAGTGTGGCTCTTTTTCCAGCAAAAGAAAATCGCGGTGCTGCAGACGATAAGCCGCCGTCAACCCGCTCACACCTCCACCGACAATCACCACGTCATGCCTCGCAGAAGCCCGAGGCCGCGTGAATATCTTGCCGTCGCGCACCTGGTGGCAGATTCGGTTGTCCTCGCCCTCCACATCTGCGGCGTGACTCCTTTTCGAATCGCCTGTCTGCGCCGCCACCAGCGAAAGATCAATCGGACACCCCGCCGTGACCGCTCCCGCAACCACAAATTTGATGAAGTCTCTGCGATTCGCGCTCATGCCGCATCTCCTTCCAGAGCTTCCATGATTTCGGCGGCCGCGTGCGCTCCGCCTTCGCCACGCACGCGCAAACGGTACCAGAACACAATTGCCACCAGCGAAAACAAAAAGATGATGGTCGACACCGCGTTGATCTCCGGTGTGATGCCGCGCCGCAGCCTTCCCCAGATTTCCAGCGGCAGCGTGTTGTCGCGCCCGATCAGGAAGAAGCTGACCGCGATCTCGTCCATCGAAAGCGTAAAGATGAGGAGCGCCGCGCCGACAATCGGCAGCTTTAAGTTCGGCACCGTGATGCGCCAGAATGTTTGCCAGTAATTTGCGCCCAGGTCAAGAGAAGCTTCTTCCTGCGCTCGATCGAGTTTCTGCAGACCTGCAAATACTTCGGTAGTGGCTACAGAGATCAGAGTCGTCCCATGCCCCAGAATGATCGTCATCAGGCTGAGCTTCGTTCCCATCACGTTGAACAGCATGAGCAGCGAAAGCCCTGTAATAATGCCCGGCAGGATCAACGGCAGAAGTACTAACCGCCGGAACAATGCCTTCCCAGGAAACTGCGCCCGCTCCAGCGCGAGAGCCGCTGGTACTCCGAATACCAGCGCGATCACCATCGCCGCAAGGGCGACCTGCAGGCTGTTGAGTACAGAATCCCAGATCGGCCCGTCCGCGAACAGCGTGCGATACCAGTAGAGCGTCAAATGATGCGGCGGGAATCCTCCGACGCCCTCTCCGTTGAACGAATAAATAATAAGGACCGCAATCGGCAAATAGAGAAACCCGAATACGGCTACGGCATGAAAAAGCAACCAGCGTGAGCCCGAGTCAAAGTTCGTGTCGCTCACGAGAAGCTCCATTTCTTCTCGAGCCGCTCGGAGAAAAACAGCAGGCTTACCACCAGCACCAGCATGCACAGCGAAATCGCCGCTCCCAGCGGCCAGTTGTAAGCCGCGCCAAACAGGCTGACCACAATGTTTGAAATCATGATGCCGCTCGGCCCACCCAGCAGCAGCGGCGCAAGAAAATCGCCCAGGCTCAGCACGAACGCAAATGTCGCTCCCGCCACCATCCCCGGAATCGAGAGCGGGAAAATCACTTTCCAGAACGTCTGCCCCGGTGTCGCGCCTAAATCATGCGACGCTTCCACAAGGTTGCGCGGAATGTGCTCCAGCGCCGCGTAAATCGGTAGAAATGCAAACGGAGTGTAGATGTGCGTCAGCGTCAGCACCACGGCGAACGGACTATAGAGCAGAAACTCCAGCGGGTACCTGGTTACGTGCACATACTGCAGCAGAGTATTGAGCACACCATCCGAGCCGAGAATCGTCTTCCAAGCATAGGCTCGAACCAAATAGCTGACCCACAGCGGGATGATCACCAACTGATACAACAGATCTTTCTTATCCCCGGCATAAAACGAAAGAAAATACGCCAGCGGATACCCCAGCAGCAGAGAGAAGATCGTCACGCGGGCGGCAATCCCCATCGAGCGCAGCAGCGTCTGCCAGTAAACGTTAACTCGCAGCAGTTGGCCGTAGTTGTCGAGCTCCCACGAATGCACGATGGTCTGCGATGCTGACACTGACCAAAAGCTGTAGCAGAACATCAGCAAGTACGGCATCAACAGAAACACCGCGACCCACACCAGTGGAGGCAGTGTCACGGCCGCTTTGTAAGCTCGGGAAAACATTAGACTCTTTCTGGAGAATCGCGCACCAGAACCGCGTCCGTGGGAGAGAACTCCAGCTCGACATCATCAAGCTCGCCGCCGCTGCCTGGAGTTCGAACCACCAGCACCAACCCGTCAGCGCATTCCACGCGAATCAACTCCGTGGCCCCGTGAAACGCCTGGTGGCGCACCTTTCCGCGGACGCGCACACTGGGCGCCATCGTCGAACTCCCACTGGCCAGTCGGATGTTTTCTGGCCGCAGCGAAAAAACGGCCGGCCCATCCGGAAGCCCGGCTGTCCATATCAACGGGCCGCAGCGCACCGCTCCTCCACGCACTTCGCCTTTCAACAGATTGGTGTGCCCGATAAACTGAGCGACGTAGGCAGTGGCCGGCCGGCCATAAATTTCCCGAGGTGTCGCCACTTGCTCCAGTTCACCCGACCGCAGCAAGGCGATTCGATCCGACATCACCATCGCCTCTTCCTGATCGTGAGTCACAAAGATGAACGAAATGCCGACCTCGCGTTGCAGCGACTTCAATTCCACCTGCATCTGTCGCCGCAAATTCGCATCCAGTGCGGAGAGCGGCTCGTCCAGCAATAACAATCGCGGACGGTTTACCAGCGCCCGTGCCAGCGCCACCCGCTGCTGCTGTCCGCCGCTGATTTTCGAGGGCTTGCGCTTCGCGTGCGCCGACATCTTCACTTTCTCCAGCGCCTCCGACACGCGAGATGCAATCTCCGCCTCGGGCCTCTTCGCCACGCGCAATCCGTAAGCTACGTTTTCTTCCACCGTGAGGTGTGGAAACAGCGCATAGCTCTGGAACACGGTATTGACGCGACGACGGTAAGGTGGCTGCCGGTCCAATCGCTCATCCCCCATCCACACTTCGCCGGCACTCGCGGTCTCAAAGCCTGCGATGATTCGCAGCAGTGTCGTCTTGCCCGACCCGCTTTCCCCCAGGATCGTGAGAAATTCTCCTTCCGCCACCTCCAGAGAAATATCCCGCAACACCACATTCTTCCCGAAGCGCTTGGCCACGTTGCGAATGCTGAGCAAAGCAGAAGGCGCGGTCTGATCGCCAATTCTCGTGGACATGTTTCCCGGTGTTGTCATGGCAGACATTTGGATAGGAGCCGTTCTTGCCGGTTGTCGCGCCGTTGCTACTGCGCCGCTTTCACTTCATTCCAGATCTCGTTGTACTTTGCCCGCCGCGGCACATTTTGCCAGAAATAAAGCCGCCTCTGATAGTTGTCCACGTCGTCCAAGTGCAGGCTTTTGACTTCTCCGGGCGTCATAAACTGCGCGGCCTGCGGATTAGCCGGGGTATATCCGGTCACGTCCGTTATTTTTTTCTGCGTCTGCGCCTCAATCATGTACTCCAGAAATTCGTGGGCTAGTTCCTTGTTCTCGCTGCCCGCCGTGATCATCAGGTGATCGATCCATCCCGTGGTATTTTCTTTCGGAATCGTCTCTCCCACCGGGAAATTGATCTTACGCAGTTGGTTGGTCATCAGGGGCCATCCCATTGCCGCCACCACCTCGTGATTCTGAAAAAGATTCGTCAACTCGCCGCCCGTAGACCACATCTTGCGTATATTCGGTTTCAGTTCCAGCAACTTTTTCTTCACCGCATCAAGCTGTCCGTCGCTCAAGTTGTAAAGCTGCGACGGATCGGGTTTGTCGTAGCCTAGAACCTGTGCTGCCATATAGATCGTCGACAGATCGTCCCACACCGAAATCTTCCCGCGATATTTTGTATCCCATAGCACATTCCAGCTTTCGGGCGCCTGCGCGAAAACCGTAGTGTCGTAAATTAGCGGATCGGGTCCCCACATAAACGGCACTCCGTAAACTTGGCCATTCATACGCACCAGCGGCAGGGAAGTGAGTTGAGGAGAGAGTTGTCCGTAACTCGGAATCTTCGTCAAGTCCAGCGACGCCGCCAGACCCGCCGCCGCGATCGACGTGGCCACATCGCTCGACGGCGAAATCACGTCGTAGTTTCCGGCGCTGCCTCCGCGCAGCTTGGCCACCAGTTCGTCACTCGACCCCATGTACGACGCCGATACCTTGCAATGATGCTGCTCCTCAAAAGCCTTGACGAACGCGGGATCGGCATATCCCTCCCACACCAGCAAATTCAGCGCCGGAGTTTTCTTCGTGCAAGAACCGGTGAGCGCTACGACCGTCAGCAGGAACGCCAGAACCACCGCGTGGCGCATTTTCATTGTTCCTCCTTCTTTACCGAGCGAAACAGCCTCCGTCGGCGGCCGCACACTGACAGGAGAATGCAGCATTTCAGAACGTAGGTGGCGTGTTCACCCACAGCAACCAGGTTTCCGCTCGCCCCGGATTTTTCCACTGATGCGGTGTGGCGCTCTCGAAATAAAAGCTGTCCCCGGCCTTGAGCCGGTATTCTTCCTTCTCCAGCGTGATCATCAATTCCCCACGCAACACATAGAGAAACTCTTCACCCTCATGCGTATAAGAATCGCCGCTGCCCGCCTCCGGCGCTACTCGAAACAGATGCGGCTCCATAACGGTGTTTCCCCAGGCCAGCAACTCCATTCGAACCCCGGGGCCGGCTTGCAGAACCTTTCTTTGCGCCGGACGCACTTGCCGGCTGCTCGCTCCCGTGGCGTCAAAAAAATCCAATATGTTGGTCTTATAAAATCGCGCTAGCTTGCGCAACGTTCCCACCGACCCGCTCATTTGCGAACGCTCCAGCGCGCTCAGAAATCCCACCGAGATGCCCACTGCCCGCGCCACCTGTGCCAAAGACAGCTTCCGCTTCGCCCGCAACTGCCGCAAGTGTGAGCCAATCGCTCCGGCGTTTCCGTCTGCCGCCGGCCGCGCCCGCCCCTCCCGGCGCAGCAGTTCGACAATCGCTGCCGCATTCAGCCCTCTTACCTTCCGCAAAAACCGTGCCCGCTTCAACAACCTCACGTCATCGGCCGTGTACAGCCGGTATCTGCTCTCAGTACGCCGCGGCCTCGTCAACCCCAGGCTCTCCCACGACCGGATGACCGACGGCGACACCCCCACCCGCCGCGCCACATCGCCGATCTTCAAATAGGGTTCAGCGCTGGATGACTTCATCGTTCACCGGACGGGCATTAAAGTTTTCTATCCGAGGTAGCTCGTTTTTCTCCTTGACAGTTTGCGTGCCTTTTCTCTAACCTTGCGGGATTATAGCAAGGTTGTGGCTGGACACAAGCAATAGCTTTCGAAGAAAAAACTTCTCCCAAAGATGCCTGGAGGTTCCATGCCGTCACTGCGAGCCCGCTGGACCCTGATTCGCCTGGAAACGATCTGCCTGAAAACGATGTGTCTTGTTTTCGCGGCCTGTCTCATTGTTCCCACACTGCTTCCTGCCCAGGGCACCGGCGGCCGCATCCTTGGACGCGTCGCCGACCCCAGCGGTGCGGTATTAGGCAAAGTGAAAGTTACCGCCGTCAACGAAGCCACCGGCGTGGCCCGAGACGCGCAGACCAGCGATAGTGGCGACTACGTTTTTCCAGACCTTCCTGTCGGAACCTATACTCTCAATTTCGAATTGACGGGATTTAAAAAGGACGTTCATAAGGGCATCGCGCTCGACGTGAATCAAGTCATCACGCTCAACATGACCATGCAGCTTGGCGCGGCGCAGGAAGTTGTCGACGTTACCTCCGAAGCTCCGCTGGTCGATACCACCAGCACCCAACTCGGCGCAGTGGTGAACAATCGCTCGGTGAACGAGCTACCGCTAAACGCCCGCGACACCTACCAGTTCCTTCAACTTCAGCCCGGTGTGCAATCGCAGCTAGGCTCCAGCGGCGGCACCTTCTACGGCAGCGACGACGCCGGAGCAGTCTCCGTCAACGGCGGCCGCGGGCGCGCCAACAATTTCAGCGTCAACGGCGGAGATGCCAACGACCAGTTCGCCAACCTGCCAACTATTCAACCCACGCCTGATGCGATCGAGGAATTCCGCGTCATCAGCAACACGTTCGACGCCGAATACGGCCGCAACTCGGGCGCAGTGGTTAACGTCATTACAAAATCGGGCACCAATCAGTGGCACGGCGACGTCTACGAGTATTTCCGTAACACAGTTTTGAATGCGCAGGGATATTTCAATACGGTGAAGCCGCAGGAAAATCAGAATCAATTCGGCGGAACTTTTGGCGGACCGATTAAGAAAGACCGCACTTTTTTCTTCGCCTCTTATGAAGGCAGACGCGTGCGGCAGGGCATCTCTGGACAGACTGTGATCGTGCCCACGCCAGCTGAACGCTCGGGAGACTTTTCGGCGGGTAGCCCGTTTGGAGGCGCGATTACCGATTCATTTACTGCCGACGCTCTTAACGGCAGACCCGGTTGCTCTGCAGCCATACAGTTGCAGGGTGGAACGCTGCCGGCCCCTGGGGTTGGGTACTCCACCTACGTGAACGGCATCAACCAGACTCTGCCGGGGATCTTCACGAATACCGTCACTGGGTTGGAGAATCAAATCCCTACGGCGTGCATGGACCCCGTCGCGCAGGATATGCTTCGCTTTGTTCCCGCGTCAAATCGACCCAATAGCAATTATCAGGCGGTCCCAGTCAGCGCTGACACTCAAAATCAATTCACTCTCCGCTTCGACCATCACATCAACCAGCGGCAGAATTTCAGCTTTTACTATTACTTCACCAACGACACGAATTTTCAGCCCTTCTATGATTTCCAGGCCTCAGGAGCAAACATTCCCGGATTTGGCGCCAATGTGGGTTCCCGGTATCAGCAGTTCAATCCCAGCCATACTTGGACAATTTCCAATTCCTTGATCAATGAAGCCCGTTTTACCTATATGCGCGAGGGCCAGTTGACCTTCCAGCATCCGCAAAGCACAAACCTTGTGCAAAACTCATGCTCCTCTGCTGCGGCGCAGGCCGTTTGCTTCAACGGCGTCTCGGATTCAAACCTTCCAGGTGTTTCGATTCAGGCCGACCTGCTGGCAGCCGGGCTGGTGGCAACCAGCCCGCAGTACGGCATTACGACTGGCTTACCTCCGAATCGGCAGGGCGTTCCCTTTATCGGCGTATCGGGCGGCTTCGCCATCGGCAACGGCTGGGAGGGCGAACTACCGCAGGTAGGGAACTCATACATGTTGACGGACAGTATGACCTGGGTCAAAGCCAATCACACCATCAAGTTTGGCGCGGATGTGCGCCGGGCCCAGTTTGACCAGACTCTCTATTACAACGTCAGCGGCGAATATACTTTCAACAGTACGACCGAAAATTCCGTCTCCTACAACGATAATTACCCCGGCTACTTGCTGGGCCTGGACGATAGCTACTCTCAGGGCTCTGCGCAGCGGGAGGATATACGCAATACCGGCGTCTATGTCTTTGCGCAGGACAGTTGGAAAATCAAACCCTCGCTCACTATGAACTACGGACTTCGCTGGGAGTTGGATACGCCTCTGGCCGACGCCCTTCACCATGTTCAGACCTTCCGTCCAGGACAGAATTCAACTGTATATCCTTGCGTCTTGAATCCGACCGAGCAAGTCAATCTCGGAGCCAGCGATTGCACCTCGGCAGGAGTACAGCCTACGGGTCTGGTTGTTCCTGGAGACTCCGGCGTCAATGCCGGTCTCACGCAGACCTATTACAAAGCCTTCGCGCCACGCATTGGACTCGCCTATAGCCCCAACCCCAAAACCACCATCCGTGGCGGTTGGGGCCTGTTCTACAACCCCATGGAGCAGCTGGTGCTCGAACAATTCGGCGCCGAACCACCCTTCGGCGGTAGCACCTTCTTGCCCTCAACCTTTCTGAACACTCCCTTCATTTCGCAAACCGGCACCGTCAGCCCCAACCCGTTTATCGGAATCCTCAGTCCCACACCCGGGAAGCCGCAGGATTGGGCTTCCTTCCGCCCCATGCTGCTGTACGGGGATTTCCAGCCTCACATGCGCACCCAATATTCGGCCCAGTACAACTTGAATTTCCAACGGGAACTGGCCCGAAATGTGGTCGCTCAGCTTGGCTATGTCGGGTCGCAGGGACATCGCTTGCTGGCTTCGCACGACATCAATCCGGCGAATCCTCAGACATGTCTCGACATCATGACTCTGGTTGCAGATAATGCCGCCAATGTCTCCTCTTATGGTTTGCCGGGAAATTGCGGCCCGTTCGCAGAAGATAATCAATACACGGTTACGCTGCCTCCGAATGTTTCCACCCTCTTGCCCAACGGGTTCCATTTACCTACCGGCGGCACGGTTCAGGCCCCGGGACAAACCCTGAACTTTGTTGGACTGCGTCCCTATTCTTCACCCAACTGTAATCCCATCACCGGCGGGCCTGGCAACGGATGCCCCGCTGATGGGGTTCCCGTCTTCACCAACATCTTCGCCGAAGATACGATCGCCGCCTCCGCGTACAACTCGTTGCAGGCCAGCTTGGAAAAGCGCTTCTCCCACGGACTTCAACTGCAGGCTGCCTATACCTGGAGCAAGTCTCTGGACTGGGCCTCCAGCTTCGAAGAAACGGTCAATCCCTTCAATTACAAATCCAGCCGCGCTTTGTCTCTCTTCAATTCGGCGCAGCGCTTTGTCCTCAACTATTACTGGGAATTCCCGGTCCCTCGTTACAACGGATTCAAAGGAAAAGTTCTGGATGACTGGTCGATGTCCGGGATCATTCAGTTCCAGAGTGGTTTCCCCATCCGCATCCAGACGCAGGATGATGCCGAACTGATCAGCAGCTTGTTCTTCTTGAGCGCCGATGCGCCTCAACTCACCGGTCCGCTGCAACATCAGAGCGGAAAACAGGTAACGACGCAAGTGGTCAACGGAACCCAACAGACGGGGCATTTCTTCATCAATGCCAGCAGTTTCTCTGATCCTCCTCTCGGTTCGTTTTCGACCACGCCGCGTTCGATCTGCTGCGGTCCCGGCCAGAACCAGTGGGACGTTACTTTCTCGAAGAGAATTGCGCTTTCAGAGTCGAGGTACTTCCAGTTCCGTGCAGACATTTTCAATCTCTTCAACAAGACGGAGTTCGTCAATCCCGACGGCAACTTCAGCGACCCGACATTTGGTCAAGTGCAGCAGGCGCGCGATCCGCGTGCGGTGCAGGTCGCCCTTAAGTTTTACTTTTAGTTTGCCCGTGTAAGATGTGAAGAATCAGCACCCCGGGCGGTCTTCCGTCCGGCATTCTAATGGCCGTCGACTGAAAAGTGACGACGGCCTGAGCTATCCCGGAGCAGTCCCGATGTATCCCGACCTACAGAAGGAACTCGACACGTTCGAGCGCCGCACACCCAAATCCGCCGAAGCGCACAAAAAGAATCTCAAACGCATTCCGCTGGGCGTGGCCAGCAACTATCGCCATTACGATCCCTGGCCCATTTTCGTGAAAGAAGCCAGCGGCAGCAAGTTCCGCGACCTCGACGGCAACGAATACATCGACCACAACCTGACTTTCGGCGCGCTCATGGCCGGGCATTGCCATCCCGCCGTGATGAAGGCCGTCGAGAAACGTCTCTCCACCGGCACTATGTTCGGCATGCCTCATGACATGGAATGGGAACTCGCCGAAGAAATCTGCAACCGCTTTCCGGTGGAGATGGTCCGCTTCGGCAACAGCGGCACCGAAGCCACCATGCACGCCATTCGCCTCGCCCGCGCCGCCACCGGCCGCGACAAAATTATTAAATTTGAAGGCGCCTACCACGGCCTGCATGATTCCGCTCTGGTCAGCGTCAAGCCTCACGCGCCCGATTTCGGCGACATCGACAATCCCACATCCGTCCCCGGCGGCTTGGGCGTGCCCAAATCCGCGGTAGCAAACGTAGCTGTCGCCACCTTCAATGACCTCGCCACCGTCGAGCGCCGCTTCAAAGAAAATCCCGGCGAAATTGCCGCGATCATTCTCGAGCCCATTCTTATGAACGTTGGTCTCTGCATTCCGCAACCCGGCTTCCTGAAGGGTCTTCGCGATCTCGCCACGAAATACGGCGCGCTTCTGATCTTCGACGAAGTCAAAACCGGCGCCAAGCTCGGTTGGGGCGGCGCCAGTGAATACTTCAACGTTCACCCCGACATGATCTGCCTTGCCAAATCCATCGGCGGGGGCCTGCCACTGGCCGCGTTCGGCGCCAGCAAACCCGTGATGGACCTAATCTCGCAGCACAAGGTCTTCCACGGCGGCACCTACAACACCAACCCGGTTTCGATGGCGGCGGGTCTCGCTACGTTCCGCGAAGTGCTCACCCGCGCGAACTACGCTCACGTCGACAAACTCGGCAAGAAACTTGCCGACGGATATCGCAAGACCATCGCCAAGGTCGGCCTGCAAGCCTACATCGCGCAAGCCGGAGCCAACGGAGCGCTGATGTTTTATCCGAAAGAAATTCGCAACTACCGCGATTGGACCACGATCGACATCGACCTCTGGCGCCATTACTGGTTCGCCATGGTCAACCGCGGCGTGATGGCGCAGCCCTACTGGTGGGACGAGCAATGGACGATTTCCGTTCAGCACACCGAAGCCGACATCCACAAGCATCTATCTGCCTTCGACGACATCGCCGCGTCGCTGGCGAAAGCGCAGCAGGAACGTGCAGGCCAGCCCGTGCTCGCCGCGCACTAGAATCACGTAGGGGCGGACGCATTCGTCCGCCCCTACGTGCATATCACCTCGAAACATGTGGCGACAGCCGCCTCGGCTGTCCGCCGAGCGAAGCGAGGCGATCGTAGAGAGAACTTTGTCCACCACCGCCCAACCCGCCCAGACTCACCTGATCCGCGCCCTCGGACGCCGCGATCTCGTCCTCCTCTTTGTAGTCGCCGTCTTCAACCTCAACGTGGTCCCCTCCATCGCCGCCAACGGCGGCGTTACCATCTGGCTCTGGATCATTTCCCTTCTTCTTTTCTTCTGGCCGCAAGGCATCGCCGTCATCGAACTCGCCCATCGCTATCCCGGAGAAGGCGGAGTCTATCTCTGGGCCAAAGAAGTCTTCGGCGACTTCCACGGATTTCTCTCCGGCTGGTGCTACTGGACCAACAACATGCTCTACGTACCGACCGTTATGCTCTACTTCGTCGGAGTCTCTGTCTATGTGCTCGGCCCCACCCATCTCGGTCTCGCAGATAACAAAGTGTTCGCCTCCACCACTTCTTTGGCGCTGCTCGCTCTGCTCACTCTGCTGAACATCGTCGGCCTCGGCGTCGGAAAGTGGATTAACAACCTCGGCGCCATCGGAACCTTCCTCGCCGCCGCGGTGCTGATCGGCCTTGGCGTGGTGATCTACTCGCGCTTCGGCACCACCATCACTGCGGCAGATTTCAAGATCCCCGCTGACCCGCGCTTTGTCCTGAATTCATTCGGCGTAATCTGCTTCGGTCTGGTTGGCCTCGAACTTGCCTCTGTCATGGGCGACGAGATTCAAGATCCTCGCCGTACTTTCCCCGGCGCCGTGGCTTGGGGCGGTATCGTCTCCGGCGTCCTATACGTGGGGGCAACCCTCACTTTGCTCATCGCCGTGGGAAAAAATATCAATGTACTTCAGGGTATCGTCCAAGCCGTCAGTCACATGTCTGGCAGCCTCGGCCTCGGCTGGATCACCATTCCATTTGCCCTCATGCTCAGTCTCTCCATCGCCGGTATCGGTTCCGCATGGATGGGCGGCTCTGCCCGCATTCCCTTCGTCGCCGGCCTCGATTCGTACATGCCCTCCTGGCTTGGCAGGATCCATCCTCGCTACGCCACACCCTATGCCGCGTTGATCGTGCAGGGAATTGTCTCCGCGCTTTTGGTTCTGGGAAATTTTTACGGGTGGTGGTTCTGGGACAAGTTGATGGGAGTTTTTGGATTATTGCCCCTGTTGTATCTGAGTCCGGCGGGCGCGGGAGAAGTGTTTCAGAAGCTTCTTTCCCTGGCAGTCGTGCTTCAGCTCGTCCCATTCCTTTATATGTTCGGTGCGCTCATTCGATTCGCTGTGAAAGAAGCCGCGCCCCAAGGCCAGTACAGCCGCATGACGATGTTTCTCGCGGGCACCAGCGGCTTGCTCACCACTGTGCTCGGCATCGCGCTGGTGTTTTTTCCCGCCCAGCAGATTACATCGCTGTGGTCCTACGAACTGTGGATGTTCGGAGGTACGCTGTTCTTTGTTGGCCTCGCCGCATTTTTCTTTTACGTCTACGGCCGCCACAAAGTGCCGCAACAGGTTTGTGTAGGGACAGTCGCCTCGGCTGTCCCGGCGAGCGAAGCTCGCCGTTGATTCAGATTCATGTGGGGACAGCCGCCCTCGGCTGTCCGGCGAGCGAAGCTCGCTTGCGTATGTAGAACGTTTCGTATCGGGGCACGACCTAGTCGTGCCAATGTAATGAAAAAATATCGGGCCTTCAGGCCCTGAAGTAATCAGGAGGTCGAAACAAAATGCCCGGTGGCGTAACAACAGAAGTTCGCACTTATCAGATGTACATCAACGGCAAATGGGTCTCGAGCAAGTCTGCGAAAACTTTCCCCGTCTACGATCCCTCCACCGAAGAGGTCATTGCCCAAGTCCCCGACGCCGGCGCCGAAGATGTCAACCGCGCCGTTGCCGCCGCGAAAGCCGCATTCGAAGACGGCCCGTGGGCAACTTCAACGGCGCAGGAACGGGGCCGTGTCCTCTTCCGCCTCGCGGAAAAAGTCCGCGCCAATCTTCCCGCGCTCGCCGAACTCGAATGCCGCAACACCGGCAAGCCCATCGTCGAGGCCGAATTCGACATTAACGATGCCGCCACCTGCTTCGAATATTACGGCGGCCTTGCCACCAAAGTGGTCGGCTACGTGAATCCTGTTCCCGACAATGCGATGTCCCTGTCGCTTAAGGAACCCGTCGGCATCGCCGGACAAATCATTCCGTGGAACTATCCGCTGCTCATGGCCGCGTGGAAGCTGGCTCCAGCCATCGCCGCAGGCTGCACCTGTGTCCTCAAGCCCGCCGAGCAAACTCCGCTCACCGCTCTCGAATTCGCAAACTATTTCGCCGACTGCGGCCTGCCACCGGGCGTGGTTAACATCATCACCGGCTTCGGAGAAAGCTGCGGCGCTCCCCTGGTCCAGCATCCCGACGTCAACAAGATCGCTTTCACTGGAAGCGCCGCCGTAGGCAAGATCATCGTGAAACAGGCCGCCGACACGGTGAAGCGCGTCACCCTCGAACTCGGTGGTAAGTCTCCCAATATCTTCTTTGCCGACGCTGACTTCGAAGCCGCCATCGATGGTGCGCTCTTTGGCGTCTTCATCAATCAGGGCGAAGTCTGTTCGGCCGGAAGCCGCATCCTGGTACAGAAGTCGATCTACAAGAACTTCGTAGAAGCGATGACCGAAAAAGCAAAGAAAATTAAGCTCGGTCCGCCGCTCGATCGCGAAACCAAGATGGGACCGCTGGTCAGCAAAGAACAATACGACCGCGTCAACTCCTACATCGAGATCGGCAAGAAAGAAGCCAAACTCGCATCCGGCGGCGGACGCCCCGAAAAAATCGCAAAAGGCTACTACGTTCAGCCCACGATTTTCTCCGATGTTTCTAACTCCTCCCGCATCGCCCGCGAAGAAATTTTTGGCCCGGTCGCGGCGGTGATTCCATTCGAAGATGAGAAAGACGCGCTCAAGATCGCAAATGACTCGCCTTACGGTCTCGCCGCGGCAGTCTGGACCCGCGACATATTCAAAGCTCTGCGCGTCGTGAAAGCCCTGCGCGCTGGAATCGTCTGGGTGAATCACATGCAACCAACCTACGTCGAAGCGCCGTGGGGTGGGTACAAACAATCCGGCTTCGGCCGCGAACTCGGCCCCTGGGGCGTCGAAGAATATCTCGAAACCAAGCAGGTCTACATCAATCTGAACGAAGCGCCCATAGGCTGGTATTAAAAGAGAACGAAACTGAGAACTGAGAACCGAGAACTGAATTCCGATGTCCACTATTCAATTACGCACCCAAATCCCCGGCCCTAAATCCAAAGCGCTCTCCGAGCGCCGCGCCCAAGCCGTGCCCCGCGGCCTTTCTCACGGCACGCCGATCTATGTAGCCAAAGCCGAAGACGCATGGCTCGAAGATGTCGACGGCAATCGCTACATCGACTTTGCCGGAGGCATCGGCTGCGCCAACGCGGGTCATCGCCAGGAAGCCGTCGTCGATGCCATCCGCGGCCAGCTCGACAAATTCCTCCACACCTGCGTCCAGGTCACGCCCTACGAAAGCTACATCCGCCTCGCTGAGCGCATGAACCAAGTCACGCCCGGCAAGTTTCCCAAGAAAACTCTATTCGTCAACAGTGGCGCTGAGGCAGTCGAGAACGCAGTCAAGATCGCCCGCGCCTACACGAAGCGTCCCGCGATCATAGCCTTCGAAGACGCCTTCCACGGCCGCACCATGATGACTCTCGCTCTCACCAGCAAAACTCATCCTTACAAGGCCGGCTTCGCTCCTTTTCCGGGCGACGTTTATCGCGTCCCGTTCGCCTACTGCTATCGCTGCTCGTATAACCTGAAATATCCTTCGTGCGATCTCTTTTGCGCACGCCATCTCGAAGATACTTTCAAGCGTGTTGTCGCCAACGAAGAAGTCGCGGCGGTCATCGCGGAGCCAGTCCTGGGCGAAGGCGGATTCATCGCCCCGCCGCCTGACTACTTCAAAGTTCTTATCGACCTCTGCCACAAGTACGGCATACTCTTTATCGCCGACGAAGTCCAATCCGGCTTCGGACGCACCGGCGCTATGTTCGCCAGCGAACGTTACGGCATCGAGCCCGATCTTATCGTCACTGCGAAATCTCTCGGCGGTGGCCTGCCGCTCGCCGCCGTTACCGGCCGCGCCGAGATTATGGACGCGCCCGCCATTGGCGGACTCGGCGGCACGTTCGCTGGCAATCCACTTTCATGCGCCGCCGCACTCGCGGTGCTTGACTTGTTCGAAAGGGAAAATTTGCTCACCCGCGCCAATGAACTCGGTGACCGCTTCCAGCGCCGCGCCCGCGAATGGCAGCGTCGCTGGCCCATCGTCGGCGACGTGCGCGGCCTCGGCGGCATGCAGGCCATCGAACTCGTAAAGTCGCAAGAAACAAAAACTCCCGCAGCGGACGAAACCAAACAGATCACACAGTATTGCTATGAACACGGCCTCATCACGATCACAGCCGGTTCGTACTCCAACGTGATCCGCGTTCTGGTCCCGCTCGTCGCAACCAACGAGCAAATGGACGAAGGCCTCGACGTGCTCGAATCCGCATTGGCCACGGTATGCGACAAGAAAGGCGCGGTCGCACAGTTAGTTTAAGTTTGTCATCCTGAGCGAGGATTGCCCTCCGCTCGGCCAAGCGCGAAGGGCAACCGCAGTCGAAGGATCCCTGGCAGCACATGTATCATTAGTTGTTGGCTGAGGAGTTCTCAGAGTGCGTCAGGTCAGTTATCTCCCACGCACAACATTCTTCGCGATAGCAGAGGCAATACCATGACGCCAGTCGCAGCACCTCCGATAAATAAGCTCACCAACTTCATCAACGGCCAATGGACCGACTCCCCATCCACCGAAGTCCGCGACGTAGTCAACCCCGCCACCGGAGAAGTCCTCGCCCAAGTCCCGCTAGCCGATGCCGCCGAAGTCAACCAAGCCGTCGAAGCCGCGGCCGCTGCCTTCCCTGAATGGCGCCGCACTCCCCCCGAAGACCGCATCCAGCCGCTCTTCAAGCTGAAGATGCTGCTCGAAGATCACCTCGATGACATCGCCCGCATCATCACGCAGGAAAACGGCAAGACCTTCACCGAAGCCAAAGCCGAGATGCGCCGCGCCATCGAAAACGTCGAAGTCGCCTGCGGCATTCCGATGATGATGCAAGGCTACAATCTCGAAGACGTCGCCCGTGGCATCGACGAGATGATGATCCGCCAGCCTCTCGGCGTTACCGCCGCCATCGTACCCTTCAATTTCCCCGGCATGATTGCGTTCTGGTATCTGCCTTACTCCATCGCCACCGGCAACACGTTCATCCTCAAGCCTTCCGAGCGCGTCCCGCTCACCATGCGCTATATTTACGAACTGCTCGACAAAACTGGCCTGCCCAAGGGCGTGGTGAATCTGGTTAACGGCGGGAAAGCTGCTGTCGACGCGCTGTTAGACCATCCCAAGATTCGTGCCATAAGCTTCGTCGGTTCAACTCCTGTCGCGAAGTACGTTTACTCACGCGCCGCCGCCAACGGCAAACGCGCGCAGTGCCAGGGCGGAGCCAAGAATCACGTCATCGTTCTTCCTGACGCCGACATGCCTATGGCCACGCAGATCATCAGCGACAGCGCCTTCGGATGTGCCGGCCAGCGATGCCTCGCCGTCTCTGTCGCCATCACCATCGGCGAAGCGCAGAAAACTTTCCGCGATTCCATTGCCGACGCCGCCTCCAAACTCAAAGTCGGCAGCGGCCTCGACGAAGGCGTGCAGATGGGCCCCGTGATCACGGCGCAGAGTAAAGAGCGAGTCGAATCGCTGATCGGACTCGGAGAAAAGCAGGGCGCGACAGTCCTGCTCGATGGCCGCAACTCGAAGATTCCGAAATACGAATCGGGCAACTTCGTGAAGCCCACGATCCTCGACAACGTTCCCGCGACCAGCGATCTCGCCGACACCGAAATCTTCGGCCCAGTCCTCAGCCTCGTCCACGCCGACGACATGGACGACGCTCTCGCCTTCCTCGAGCGCAGCGCCTACGGCAATCAGGCGTCGCTCTTTACGTCGAGCGGGTCCGCCGCGCGCCGCTTCCGCTACGAAGCGCCCGCGGGCAACATCGGCATCAACATCGGAGTCGCCGCGCCTATGGCTTACTTCCCGTTCAGCGGATGGAAGAATAGTTTCTTCGGCGATCTCCACGGCCAGGGCCGCGACGCCATCGAGTTCTACACCGACAAGAAAGTCGTCGTCGAACGCTGGGCCAAAGAGCACAGCCGCAAGTTCTAAGATTGAGCGATTGGGCGATTGAGTCATCGGGCGATTTGAAAACTAATGTCGATCGGGATTTCCAATCGCTCAATCACCCGATCACTCAATCGCTCAATGCTCAATGATCAATGATCTGCGATGCTGTCGAGTGACAAAAACGAGGATCTATGACCACAACTCTCACCACTCCCACAATGTCCGGCAAGGAAATCGTCGACCTCTCCCGCAAGCACACGCTTTATGAATGGTCGGCGCAGTCGAAGGTCGACCCAATTCCTGTCGCCAGCGCCAAAGGTATCTATTTCTACACGCCGGAAGGCAAGCGCTTCATCGACTTCAACAGCCAGTTAATGTCCGTCAACATTGGACACGGCGACGAGCGCGTCATTCAGGCGATCAGCGAGCAGGCGGCGACGCTCGCCTACGCGAATCCGTTCATGGCGACCGAAGTGCGCGCGCGGCTGGGCGCGAAGCTTGCCGAAATTACTCCAGGCGACATTGACACATTCTTCTTCACGAACGGCGGCGCAGAAGCCAACGAGAACGCCATTAAGATCGCTCGCTTCTTCACCGGACGCCACAAGATCATGGCGCGCTATCGCTCTTATCATGGCGCGACTGCGGGCGCGATGAGCCTTACCGGCGATCCGCGCAGATGGGCCGCGGAGCCTGGCATTCCGGGCGTGGTTCACGTGCTCGATCCTTATCACGGAATCGAGCGCGGATGGGAATCGGCGGAGTCGTCGCTCGCCATGATTGAAGAGACGATTCAGCTCGAAGGTCCGCAGACGATCGCGGCGTTCATCCTCGAACCGGTTACTGGGACGAACGGCATTCTTGTTCCGCCCGATGGATATCTCGAAGGCATTCGCAAGCTGTGCGACAAGTTCGGCATATTGATGATTGCCGATGAAGTGATGTCCGGCTTCGGACGCACGGGCGCGTGGTTCGCCGTCGATCACTGGAAGGTAGTTCCCGATCTGCTTTGCATGGCGAAGGGATTGACCTCCAGCTATTTGCCGCTGGGAGCGGTTGGCATGCGGCATCACATCGCGCAGCATTTTCAGGACAAAGTTTTCTACGGAGGACTGACATATAACAGTCATCCCATGGGATGCGCGGCGGCGCTGGCGACGATTCGCGTATATGAGGAAGATGGGCTGATCGACAACGCGAAAAAAATGGGCGCGATCATGGCGCAACTCGGAACCGAACTGCAGGCGAAACATCCGTCGGTGGGCGCGGTGCGCTCGATTGGATTATTTGGCATCGTCGAACTCATTCGCAATCGCAAGACGCGCCAGCCGATGGCGCCGTTCAACGGCACGTCCGATGAAATGGCCGCGCTCGGGCGCTTCTTCCGCGAGCAAGGGCTTTACACTTTCGTTCGCTGGAACAGTTTCTTTACCAATCCTCCTCTCTGCATCAACGAGCAGCAGATGCGCGAAGCGTTCGCCATTATCGATCGCGGGCTGGAGATTACTGATAAGGCTGTCAGCTAGCTGTCAGTTCTCGGTTCTCAGTTCTCAGTAACGGCCCAACGTGGCTGGCTCGTGTGGCGCGGACACTCCCTTCGGCTTGGCTCAGGGCAAGCTCTGCCCGCGTCTAACCACATGCACGACTGCCGATGTTTTCCACGGCTTCGTGGATCGAGGCAGTTCCCGCCTTGGGGGACGGCTGTTTACCTTCTTATTAACTTGGGGTATACCCCTAACCCCTACCCACCTCCCCGTATTGGAATCATCGGGTTGGCCGGAAATTCCTTCCAGATCCGAAGGTCTAAAGGACTTAGAGGTCATAATCTAGATAACATGAGACTTAGCCGGTGCCGGCGGGCGGCGAATTATGGTGCCGCACTGCCTGCGCTCACATGATCGGGGGTTGGGGCTGTGGAAGGCAAGGTTAGATGTCACATCCGAAGAGGCCATTACACTGTTATCTATGGCAGGTCGTGCTCGCTATCTTCTTCGCCGTGTCCAAGGCAGAGGTGTTCGATGCGAGGGAAGCGGCTTCGTTGGCGAGCGCACATATCTTCGATGCGTCCTCATTAGCTGCAATGAGGACCGCCATCTGATCGAGCAGAATCGCGACGAGCAGATCCGGTTTGTAGCCAAGATCGGTGGGTTTGATTTGCCGGGCGGACGTGATCGCCTTTTGGGAATCTTCTTTCGCATCCGAGGCCCGTCCAAGCCCAACGTCCGAGTGCGCCAGTTGCGCGAGATTAACCGTGACTTCGACGCCGTAGTCGGACGGCCCCCCGGGTAGGCTCGTCAGTTCTTTGTAGATCCCGTCAGCCTCGACGGAAAGGGGCCGCGCTTCGGACCAGCGTTTCGAGGCGATGTACAACCCGGCAAGTTTGTTTAGGCCGAGCGCGTACCGGCCTCGGACGAGTGCTGCCTCGGGCCCTCGAATTTCCCTCAGGATCGATATCGACGTCTCGTAAAGCGACGTAGCCCTCTCGAGTTGCGATCTCTGGATATAGATATCGCCGAGCTCTTCATATGTGCACCCGAGAGATATTTTGTAGTGAGGAGGGGGTTCGAGAGCAAGCTGCTGGCGGAGCGCCAGGGACTCCTGCAGCGCTTTCTCGGCCGCGTCGAAATTTCCTTCGAGAGTTCTGAGCTGCCCAATATGCTCTAAAGTGGAGGCTAGGATTGGCCGATAGACTCTGGGATCGAGTTTCTCGCGGGGTCGGCAGCCCGTCAGGGCCTCTGCCAATGCGCGATCCGCGTCGCCGTAGCGTCCCATTTGTTGGTAGAGCTCGCCGAGGTCGATGAGCATTCTGTAAAGGCTTGGGCTGTATGCTTGTGGGTCGGCGGCCGCAAGCTCTCGCCAAATTCCGAGTGACTCTTGCAGGGCTGGCTCGGCGTCAGGGAGGGGTCTGAGCTCCATGTACGCATCGCCAAGGTCTCCGAGGACTCTCGCCAGTCCCTCACCCGGCCCTCGTCCTCGCTGCAGCGAACGCATAATAGCCAAGCTTTCTTCAAGAAGCGGCCTTGCGTCCGAAAAGTCGCCTCTGTTCATATAGGAATACGCTAGACCTATTAGCGCTCCCCCGTATATCCCACGGTAGCTAGCGGGGTTTTCTGCGGCTAGCTTTCGATATACGTCAACAACCTCGTGGAAGGCTTTCTCCGAGAGCTCATATCTGGCCGTGTCTGCGTACAGATTCCCCAGATTCGTCTGAACCATAGCCAGACCGCCGGCATAAGTCTTTGGGTCGCGTTCGGCCAACCGGCTATATATCTGAGAGGCCTCGGATAGAGCCTCTTCCGCTTTTTCGTACTGTCTCAAGGAGTGGCAAGTCGCGCCGAGATTGCTTAATGCGGCTGCGATGCGCTCGTCGTGCTTGCCGGGGCTGTCTCGATCGGTTAGGCGGAGCCTTCGGATGACCTCCTCGTAGACCTCCTCAGCTTCCGTAAATCTGTTTTCGTGCTGCAACATGAACGCATAGTCGTGGCCGTAGGATAGGTCGTCGGGACGGTACCTAAAGGCTTTTTCGAGGTGCTCCAGTGATTTATCGGGCTGAAACTGCAGACCGTAGAGAACGCCGCGGGAGTACTGGTCAGCAGCGAGCCGATCCAAATCGTCTTCCTCGCTGTTAATTGCCTGATCGAGTAGCTTTCCCGCCTCGTCGAACTTGCCTTGCCGGAGCAGTTCGCCTGCTTTCAGCGAAAGGCCCATCTCTGTCCCGGCTTCGGCCAGGCGCTTTGTTAGTTCAATATACTTGTCGCGCCATGCGTCCGCCTCTTTCAGCGCGTCTTGGATCTTCATGTCTTTATTTGCTAGTTGGCGGTTGAAGTATTCCATTGCCTGAGGGGGCACGCCGGGACAGTTGACTGTGACGTTGCCCTGCACACCAGCAATGTTCGGGCTGCACGAGCCTTTGCTTGTTTGCGTAATTGAGCCGACTGCTTGCTGAGGTGTCGTCGGAGCTTTCTGTTGAGCTAGCGACGATGCCTCAATCGCCAATAGGAAGAAGACGAGGTGGGATTGCCGGTCTCGACAAAAAGATAACAATTTCACTCCAGAATCGTTCTCGGCGACTTGCGCACGATGTCAGCAATGGCTGGATGCTTGCTCAGAAAAGTATTGAGTTTTTTGTGCCGAGATAGGTACCTGCCGTCGTTCGCCAATTAGGGATTCTTGCTCAGCTCTTTCAGGATTTCGGGGTTGTGCTCTCGAAACTCCTTTAACGCCTGCGCGTCAGGCTCGGCAGAATTGTCCGGAGAAGGGAGGGACGTCGCGCCACCGTTAATCGTGACGTTGCCCTGGACGCCTGCGACGTTGCCGCTTCCGGATCCCGACTGCTGCTGAATGATGCCGATATGTTGTGGAGCTGGCGGCGAACCATTGGAAACAATCTCGCGGTAGCCGAGCACCAACCCTCCCGCTAGCGAGAGGAGGGCCATTGCGCCGAAAAGTCCTCTGTCCACTTTGTTCTCTTCGCACCCTTCCAGGCGCGATAGGCCAGCAAGAGCGAGAAGGCTACAAGACCAAGGGTTTATAGACAACGCTCGTCCATCCTTCGATTAGGATTGCGCCCGGAATGTGATCGATTACCACACTCTGCTCCAAGGCCCATATTGGGAGGGAAATCCTCTGCTGTCAAGTGGGAGGGGCCTGGCATCGCTTCGCTCAGGATGACAACGTGGTGAAAAGGCCACGGCGATGCCGTGGCCCCCTCACAGTCGGGTTCCTTTTTACTCTTTGGCGGGAGGAAATGCTAGGCGCTTTCGTGGGGTTGAGGTGGCACGGGGTGGGGATGGGGCGGGTTGAGAGTACAAGGTCAACGTCAAGGTCAAAGGCAACGGACAGGAGTGTCCGTTCCACACGAGCGGGCGTCGCTTCGCTTCGCCGACAGCCGAGGCGGCTGTCTCCACATGGGGTGGGACGCTGCATGCGAACAGCGGGTTCCTCGCCCGCCT
>CZKJ01000177.1_pt2 | contig 28890 bp, 26 predicted proteins | sample 1122331 | NCBI WGS metagenome assembly CZKJ01 (sample SAMEA3539301, study PRJEB10725) | soil metagenome | biome: tundra; feature: field; material: soil | place: USA | collected 2010-05 | depth 0.15 m
AAACCGAGCAAAGAACCAGGCAGCGTGAGCTTTCCCCGCTTTTTCTCACGCCTTCTGGTTCCTAACAAAGCGAATCCAGGCAGCGCCAGCCACAGAGCATAAAAGATGGGAACACGTGACAAACTTGCCGAAGCGGCGGTCGTACTTATGCTCATCACCACCGCAGCCGAACTGTTGCCGGGAGTTACCGTGCCGGGAGTGAAACTGCAAAGCGAGATGGTGGGACCCCCAGAACATGACAAACTCACCGCATTGCTAAACGAAGCGCCCACCGGCAGCACGCTGAAATTGTAGCTGGCGGACTGGCCTGCGTTGATGGTCTGCGTGGCCGGCGTGAGCGTACCGACGATGAAGTCCTGGATTACTGTAAACGGCAGTGTCAACGAATGAGCGGGAATGCCGCTGGGGCCGGAGTCCTGCACGTTGATGTTGATGTTATAAGTGCCGACCGCGGCGTTGGTGGGAATGTTGATGAGGACCGTTATCGTAACGGGAGAGCCGCTGATCGCGACCGGGTTCGGAGGGCTCAGCGTGCATTGCGTGCCCGAGAGCGCCGTGGCGTCACAAGCGGCGACGACTGAGCCGCTGTAATTTGGCGTCAAAGATATCTTGGCCACCTGCTGAGATCCCGGGTCCGCGCCGCCAGGGAAGGGTTGTGTGACCGCAAGTTGGAAATTGCTTCCTATGGTTAAGGAGAGCGTAGTCGAATGCGAAAGTGAGCCTGACATTCCCGTAACCACCACGCTGTAGTTGCCTGGCGTGGCTGTGGCGCTGGTAGTGATTGTCATAACCACTGCGGCGGGGCTGTTGCCGGGTGTAACGGGGCTGGGGACGAAGCTGCAAGTCGAGCTCGCGGGCGCGCCAGCGCAGGACAAACTCACAGCATTGCCGAAAGACGCGCCGACAGGCATCACGCTGAAGTTGTAGACGGCCGACTGGCCGGCGCCAACGGTTTGAGCGGGCGGCGTGACCGGTCCGAAAGCGAAATCCTGCACCGTGAGAGCCATCGTCCACGCGTGGACTGGTTCGCCGGTCGCATCATGGGAATTGATCTTGATGTTGTAGCTGCCGGCAGTGGCGTTATTCGGAACGCTCACGCTGGCGCTCACGGCAACGACAGCCCCGCTGCCGATGGCGATAGGGCTCAATGGACTGAGCGTGCATTGCGCACCCGGCAGTGCTGTGGCATCGCACGTGGCGACGACTGAACCGCTGTAAGAGTCTGAGGAAGTGAAAGTCAGATTCGCCGTTGCGACGGCGCCGGGAACGGCGGTAAAGGTTTGCGTGCCGGCGATCGCGTAGTCCCCTACAGAGAAGGGAACGGCTAAAGAATTCGAAATCGAACCGGACGTACCCATCACGCTAACCTGGTAGGTTCCGGCGGTGAAACTGGTTCCGTTGATGGTGAGGGTGGCTGTGGCGGGGAACGAACTCACCGAGGCTGGGCTGATGCTGCAGCTACCAGTGCCATAGGTGCTCACGCAGCTCAGGCTGACGGCGCCGGTGAAGCCATCTTGCGACGCGATAGTAATCGGCCCGGTCGTGCCTGTGCTGCCAGCTTTCACGTTGGGAAAGGGCGCGGGTTCGGTAAGGACGAAGGTGGAATTCGCCACGACATCCGCCGTGAATGACGTGGTCAAGGGCGCGGGCGCCCCCGCGGTATTAGCCTCCAGGGTGATCGTATAGTTGGGCGGGCTGAGCGGAGTTCCCGCGGGCATGGTTACGGTTGCCGTTGCGTTAACCGGAGAACCCGCTATCAGATTGAAGGTTGCGCCGGGAGTGAATCCACAGGTCGCACCAAATACGAGCTGACCGGCGTTGCAGCTAAGAGTCACGCTCTGATTGAACGATCCCGAAGCCGAGATCTGAAAACTTACCGGCGGAGAAGTCGCACCGCGCGGCACGATTACGCTACCGGGCGAAGGAGCAGTCATGCTGAAATTCACCACATGCAAGGTGAGCGCCGCAACGTGCGTTGTGTTATTCGGATCCGTTCCAGAGCCTTGCAGGTTAAAGTTGTAATCGCCGATGGCGCTGCTGCCCGCATTGAGAGAGAACGCCACGCCGGCAAAATTCGGCGTCAGGATTCCCGGGCTCGGGATGCAGGGGACGGGAGGATTCGAAGTCCCTGGTGTGCAGCTCAGCTGCACCGAGTTATCGTATCCATTGATTGACGTTACTGTGCCGGTGAAATTGATTGTGGTTCCGGCAAAGATAGTCAGCGTCGGGTTCGGCACTGCAATTTGAAAATCCGGCACGGCCAGCAGGTTGTATTGCCACACGCCGCGGCCGTAAGTGGAGGCGCGCAGCAGCTTCTGACCGCCAGAGTTAAAAATCGCCAGTGCCGTCACCGCGACGTTGGGTAGAAATCCACTTTGCTGGCCGCTCGAGCTTGGTCCGAGTTCGGTCCATGCGGCACTCGAGGTCGGGCTCTGGAACACGCCAACGTCCGTGCCCACGTCTACGCTGTGCGAACCGGGATCAACCACGATTGCATTCACCGGAGAATCCGGCAGTGCATTTGCTCCAGTCCCGGTAACATCGCTCCAATTCATTCCCGCATTTGTGGTCCGCCACACGTGTCCCGGGCCGCCGGTGAACCCCATCACAGTAACGTAATCCGTGTTGCCAGTTGGGTCCGAAGTGTCAATCGCCACGCTGGAGATCGGGAACTGGTTGGGATTGATGCTGCTGCCACCGGGACCATTCAGCGTGACCTTGGCGAATGTAGAAGTCGTGCCCGAAACTGCAACAGCATTCGTCGTGGCCCAAACATTTCCGCCGGCCGGGGAACTCAAATCGCTTGGCCCAAGCCCGTCCGTGGTGGCATAGATTACTTGCGAGCCATTTGCATTCGTAGGCCCTCCGGCGGCCAAAGCGCGAACCACGTTAACCTCATCTCCCGCGCAGGTCCCGGTGCCGAATGTCTCGAAATTAAGGCTGAGCGCGGTGAATGCGCCGCCCGATCGCGGCCCTTGCCACACCCGGCACGTCCCCACCAGCAACGAACTGGTGGATTGCGGGTCGAGAATATAGGGGAAGTAAAACGCCCCATCGTCGCCGCCAACATCGCCACTGCTGACGACCACCGTGAAGCTGCTGTCATTGCAGTTCGTTCCGGAGGAACACTCCTGAATATTAAGGTCGCCGCTGCCGGGTGGAGTGTCTGGGTTCGATGCAAACCAGTTGCTGGTGTTGGGATCGAGGGCGTTGTAGCCGCCATCGCCCGAGAGGACGTTTCCCCAACTCAGGCTCGTCGTCGCGGTTGCGGTTGCCGGAGAACCATTATCCTGCGTGCCTCCGAAAATAGTGTTGGGATCGGTGGGATGCTGGGAGAAGCTGACGAACTGAGTCATCGAACCCAGGTTTTGATTGAGATCGTCGAATTGATTGGCGCCGGAACATGAGCCGGTCGTGAGCCCGGTGAATCCGTTTAGCGCGCGATAAATGCCGCCGTCGTTGGCGAAATACATCAGATCGGCTCCGGATGCGGTCGGAATCGTGTAGGCGAGTGCGTGCTGGTCCGGATGCACGTGCGCGAGCGCGCCAAGTGGATCGCAGCCGTAAACGTGCGTGAGGTTCAGGAACGGCGTGCTGGAGCAATTTTGATTGATGGCGCTGATCGAGCACTTATAAAGATTGATCGCGCCGGCGTATAGGTCCGTGGCCGAAGTCCCGTTGGGAACAGCCAGCAGTGCAAGGTTATAGAATCCCTGCTCCACGCCACAGCCATTGAAATCACCGCAATTGATGATGCCGCTGTCGCTGATTTGCGTCCACGAAGCGCCGCTGTTCTCGCTCTGCCAAATGCCCTGATCCACGGGATTGTTGTTAGAGTCCGGCGAAACAAACCAAACATACATCTCATTTCGTCCCGGCACGACGGTGATTTCGCCACGATAGATTGGGCAGGTTGTCACGTAATTCTGTGGACACGCCGTTGTGCTCAACAATCCCGGCGTGCCGGGCTGAACGGCCAGAGGCGTCCACGTCAAACCGTCAGGGGAAGAATAAAAACCGTGATAGCGCAACGCCGCAAAAAATAATCCTGCCACGGCGTTGTACACCACCGAAGTCGCAGATGTCGCCTCGCTCGGTCCGCCGGAGAAGAGCGCGTTGTAAGTCCAGGTTTGCCCGGCATCGATGGAAGTGTAGAGGCCACGGTAAGTGTTGGCGGTTAGCGCACCGTCGACCCCGCCCTCCGAACTGGCTGCCATTGCCGCGACCACGGTGTTGGTTTGCCCACTGCTGGTGCTGAACGCCATGCGCGTGCCGCCCAGACCGCTGAAAGACAAACTGCCGCCGTTCGCGGCAGGGATCAATGCCCACGTGTTACCCCCATCGGCGGAGCGCAGAATGCCCAGGCCGAAATAGGAGTCCCCGGCGTTGTCCGCTTCTCCCGTGCCCACAAGAATCACACTCTGCGTGGGATTGGAGTTCCCCGGCTGAATCGCAAGAGAGCCGATCGAAAGCGTAGCCTGGTCGTCAGTTACAGAGGCCCAAGTCACGTTGTTGGCGATGCTCGTGGCTGCGTTCGTGGATTTCCATACTCCACCCTGCGCACCCCCGATGTAGATTGTGTTGCCCGTGGCGTCCGCGGGATCAATCACCACTGCGGTCGCCGGGCCCGCAACCTGGTGATAGTCCTGAAAGCCCGTCCCAGTCGCATCGGAAGTTAGCGGCACCGGGCCCAGTGGCGTCCACCCACTGGATGCCGTTGGCGCTTGCGAATCCCCGTGCGCCGCGCGAGCCCGAGCCAGGCGAGCTGCCCGCGCCTGCATCTTCACTTGATAAGCGCGGTGCCGCAGCGCGGCAGCCGGTTTGCCAGGAACTTTGCGGCCGTGCGAGAACCACTCTGCGCGCTCCTCTTCGTGATCGTTATCCGCGATCGGCGTTGCCGTCACATTTTTCTTCGCGCCTGGAGATTGTGCGTTCGAGAGCAATGAAAGTAATAAGAGTGAGAGCAGGGAAGCGCGAACTGCGCGGCGGAACCTGGGAAAGGTCATAGTCGTCCAACGTTGAGGCAAGTATCGGAGTGGGCTGTAGCACGGTCAACCTCAAACGCGAATAAAGTCCGCTCAGGACCATTCTGGGAAGCTATTCTGGGAATTTAGGAAGCGGCCAGTTCAACATCAAGAACGAAGTTAAGAAGTGAGATCTTCAGCGCGCCGGTGGGGAGTGCCTGTACAATCTCCACGGATTCTGGATTCATGGCAGATTCCTTCTGAAATATGTCCATCGATTGGCAGGCATTCCGGCTCACCATAGAACTGGCGGTGGTCGTGTCGGCTATCCTTCTGGTGGCCGGTCTGCCTCTGGCCTATTGGATCGCTTTCTCGCGCTGGCGCTGGAAATTCCTTGTGGAAGCGATGGTCGCGTTGCCGATTGTGCTGCCGCCGACGGTGCTCGGATTTTACATTCTCGTCGCACTCGGCTCGCTCAGCCCGCTGGGACGCTGGTGGCAATCGTTGACTGGCCACACTCTGGCGTTCACTTTCACCGGACTTGTGATCGGTTCAATCCTCTACAGCCTTCCGTTTGCGGTGCAGCCCTTCGCGGCATCGTTCTCGTTGGTCGATCGGAAACTGCTGGCAGCCTCGGCTACCCTCGGAGCTTCGCCCTTACGCACTTTCTTCCGCGTGATGCTCCCGCTTTCCATGCCCGGACTAGTCACGGGCGTTGCGCTGGCTTTTGCCCACACCATGGGCGAGTTTGGCGTAGTGTTGATGGTCGGAGGCAACATTCCGGGCGTGACGCGCACCGTCTCCATCAGCGTTTACGATCAAGTGCAGGCCTCCAACTACACCTCAGCCAATGCCATGGCGTTGCTGTTGCTGGTCTTCTCCTTCGCTGTGCTGACGCTGGTCTACGGGCTGAACCGGAGAACGCTGCAGCAAAAAACCTGGCTTTTGGGCCCGATCAAATAAACGAATATTTCATGCCCGCGCCTGTGGAACCGAAACCCGCAAATCCAACGCTGACCGCACGCATTCGCAAAACTTTGCCCTCCAGTGAGCGCGTGTTCTCTCTCGATGTGGAGTTCAGCGCCGCGCCCGGATTCACCATCCTCTTCGGCCCTTCAGGATCGGGCAAAACCACACTGCTCGACTGCGTGTCTGGATTGGCCACTCCAGATGCCGGGCGAATTTCGATTGGGGAGCGCCTTCTGTTCGACGCGAGCTCTCGCAAAAAACTTGCAGTCGCCAAACGCGGCGTGGGATACGTCCTGCAGGATCTCGCACTGTTCCCACATCTCACGGTCGAGCAGAACACCGAGTACGGTCTCGCGCATGTCCCGCGCTCCCTCCGCAGGCAGCGCGCCGCCGAGATGCTGCAGGAGTTCCGCATCGATCACCTTCGCCAGCGGCGCCCAGCCGAAATCTCGGGCGGAGAACGCCAGCGCGTGGCTCTGGCGCGATCTCTGGTCACCGACCCCTGCCTGCTGCTGCTCGACGAACCCCTTGCGGCTCTCGACGCCGCGACCAAGGCAAAGATCCTCGACGATTTGCGCCGCTGGAATCAGTTGCACCGCATCCCCATTCTCTATGTTACGCATAGCCGTGAAGAAGTGATGGCGCTGGGCGAACGCGTGATCGTCATGGACCAGGGCCGCATCGTCGCGCAGGGTACGCCGCACGAGGTATTGCGCGCTCCGCTGCAGGAAACCGTCGCGCAGCTGGCCGGTTTTGAAAACATCTTCGACGCCACGGTTTGGCTAGTGCACGAGGATCGCGGCACCATGACTTGCCGAGTGACGACTGGCCGGTTGCCGGGCAGCAAGGCGGATGATTCCATTCTCTTGGAAACGCCTCTGATTCGCGCCGAAGCCGGCTCGCATCTCCGCATCGGAATTCGTGCCGGCGACATTCTGCTGGCCATCGTAAATCCTGTAGGCCTCAGCGCTCGTAACGTGATTGTAGGTCAGTTGGTCTCCCTGGAGAGGCGGGATATGCTCGTCTCCGCCCGCGTCGACTGCGGTGTGGAAATGAATGTTCACCTGACTCTGGCCGCCCGCGATGCCTTGCACCTCGAAACTGGCCGCGAAGTGTGGTTGGTCATCAAAACTCACTCCTGCCATCTAATGCAAAAGTGAGAAGTCAAAATGTAAAAGGTTCTTACTTCTGCATTCTGACTTCTGCATTCTGCATTTCCCCGCGCCCCATCTCGATCACTGCCACCCACTGTCCCTGCCGCTGTTCTGAAAATACGATGTGACCTCCGAGAATACGCGCGGCGGCGGCGGGCGGCACATCGCGATGATAGCCGAAAAATCGTGTCTTCAATTCTGTCCAGCCTCGCCAGTGATCCCACGGCGCCGGCCGGGGCTCGTACTTCGTTGAGAAAATCAATGCCGCTTCATAGTTGGAACCGGAAGAGCCCGAACGAAAATCGGCCGCGGAAAGCAGTTCGTCCAGGGAGAAATCCTCGATGCGCACCACGCTCATCGGCCGCGTAATGTAGCCGAGCCATGGCCGCGACAGTTCATCCGACGCAGGCCACGCCGTCAGGGTTCGCGCCATGGGATAACGAGCTTCCAGAAACCGCTCGCCATCCTCGTGCAGCACAATGTAATCCCGGTAGGCGAGATTATCCTCCGGCGAAAATCCGTAGGGAGGATTCCAGAACCACGCCGCCACGAAAGCCAGCGCAACGCACGCCACGGCCACGGGCCAGAATGCCACTCTTCGCCACAGTGTAGAGACCGAGAGGATGATCACGAGGGGAACCGCCGGCAGCATATAGCGAGCCAGCACCGCGCCCCCGATCAACGCCATCGCCACTACATAAGTGAGGACGACCACATAGAAAATCATTTGCACCGGAATGCCGATGCGAGCACGCTCCGAAGTCGGATCACTCCGTGGCGGGAGCATCCCCATCGCCAGCAACATCGCCAAAGTCAAAACCCATAAATGAAGATAGCCACTGATCTGCCACAGCCGCATAACCAAAGCCAGAACAAAACGAATAGGACTCAAAGTCGCCGCCACGTTGTAGCGGAAGAACTCAGGATTGCCGAAGACATATCCCATGCGCGCATAGTGGTAGCCATACCAAAGCGCCAGCGGCACCACCGGAAACAAGAGCGAGGCGATGCGCCGCGCCGCGCCAGCCCCGAAACTCGTCTCATGCACCGTTTTGGGAAGGGCCCGACTTTCAGTCGGGCCGCTACCGGCGACCAAGGATGTGGGCTTTAGCCCTTGGGGGCTGTCTTCGCCCAGCCACAACCTCCGCAGCGAACTCCGGCGCGCAACCAGCCCCACGATCTCCCATCCCGCAAGCGCCAGCGAAGCGAGAATCGCAGTCTCCTTCGCCAACGCCGCGAGCGAGAACCACACCATGGTTGCGGCCGCGCTTCCCTCCAAATATGCTGCCAGCCCCCAGAAGATAAGCCCCGCCGCAGCCAAGTCCACCTGTGCCAGAGAACTTTGCGCGAAGAACACGGGATACACCGCCGTACACAGAGTGGCCGCAATTGCAACTTGCGTATTCGCGACGCGTTCGGCCAGGCGAAACACTCCCAGCAGCGAGAAAGCGGCCAGTACCAACATCGCCGTCCGCGTCACCAGAGGAGCGTAGCCCACCACTTTCCACCACAGCGCCAGCCACGCCATCACCAGCGGCGGATGCGCGTTCGAAACCGTGGAATGTGGAATAAAATTTCCCGTGAGCAGAATGTCGCGCGCCGCAGGAACGTAGTAGCCGGCTTCGTCCCAGAAGTAAGGCAGCCGCAACAGCGGCGCGTGCAGCAGGAAGATCATGAGCAAGATGACGGCGAACACAACCGGCGTGACGCGCAAGAGTGGCAGCGGACGAGGGAAACGCATGTGACCGCATTTTAGAACGTCGGGCGCCTTTTTTCGGAATTATGGGCAGTGGGTAGTGAGCTAATTCTAGGTTGCTGCCTTAAATTGTTTCTCCCGAAAAGCGCCACGAATCCGCATAGTTCAGCGTATACTCGCCGCGGAGAAGTGCGCCACCTGCCAATGGATCAGCCGCTCGACCACACTCCGCAGCAAGAGATCGCCGCCGAAACTCAACTTAGGCTGGGCAGTTTTATCTCGAAGGCCGAAGCCGGGGCGGAACGTTTCTCTGGCCTGCTGGACCGGAGGACGAACTGGTCTCTCGCTGCACTCTTTTTGCTTTATATCGCAGCCACTGTCCCCCTCGCCGGTTTGAAATTGATGGGGCTGCAGGAACTCTTCACCTATTCCATTGTCGGCCTTCCCAGCGCCAGCAGAATCTGGTTGGCACTCGCTTCGCGGGTCGGCCCCATGCCTCCCACTTTCTACTTCGTTACCCGCTTCACGCAAGACTTGTTGGGTCCAGGCCATATCGCAATCCGCCTGCCGGAACTGGCAGGCTTTTGGCTGGCCAGCTTGTGTTTATTTCATTACGTTCGCCATCGCACCGGCGCTCTCTACGGGCTGGTCGGGGTGATGGCGCTGTGGATCACCGGCGCCTATCCCTATGCCTACCAGGCCCGCCCGTATGCGCTTGTGCTGGGCTTCTGCGGGTTGGCGCTGGTTTGCTGGCAGCAAGCTGCGGAACGGGTTCACCGCCGGCCAGCTCTGCTCGGTCTTTTCGCAGCTTTGGCGGGAGCGGTTTCCAGTCACTATGGTGGAGTCATGCTGCTTTTCCCGTTGGGACTCGGAGAACTCGTCCGCTCCATCGCGCGCAGGAAAGTGGACCGGCCGGTGTGGCTCTCCTTCTGCGGCGTGCTCGTGCCGCTTCTTCTTTTTCTTCCGCTGCTGGGCGGCAGCATTAGCTCCTACGGGGTTGCGATGTGGTCCCGCCCCACGCTTAGCGCGGTTCTCTCCTGCTACGTAGACTTCCTTTCCCCGGCGACGCTAACCCTGGCTGCAGTTCTTGCCACAGTCGCCCTATGGCGGGTGCTGCCGCCGGCAAGAGCCGATTCCTACCGCCTCGGCCGCGCTCAGCCCATCCCTCTCCACGAAATCGCCGCTGCGGTTGGATTGCTGGTGTTCCCGTTCGTCTGTTTGCTCCAGGCCCTTCTGGTTACGCATCAGATCGCGCCGCGCTATGCCATTCCCCTGGTCATGGGGTTCGCCATCCTGTTCGGCTTTGCCGCCTATCAAAGCTTCAGCGGCGATGCCGCTCACGGGCTGCTGCTGGTCCTGATCCTGCTCGCCGGATGGGGTACTCATCTCTGGTCCGAGGCCGCGTCGGCCAGACAAACCGCCAAGGCCAGCCAGCAATTTGACGCGTTGGCGACGCGACACGACTCCGGATTACCCATTGCCATCGCCGATGGCCCTCGCTTTTTTCAGTTTGTTCACTACACCTCTCCCCGCACTTCCTCGCGTCTATGCTACCTGGCCGATCCCGCCCTGGCCCACCAATACACCGGCTCCGATACTCTCGATCTGGATCTGCTCGCCTACAGCAAACTCACTTCCCTCCACGTAATCGAGGCTCGCCCCTTTCTCCGCACTCGCGCCCCGTTCTTGCTCTACGTTCCTCCTGACGAGTGGCAATGGGACTGGATCCTCTCGGCCTTAAACGACGGCAGCGCTCAAATCCAGTTCGTCGACATGACACACGATGGCACGCTCTATCGCGTCGTCCCCAACTAACGGAACCAATCCGGTGTCCGCCACCAAGGCTGAGCCTGGGGGCTGGCCTACCTTTGCGCGACCACGACTGAGGCTGCCCCATCCGTCGCGGTTTTCGACGGATGGGCACCACGGACGCAGGCGCAACCGGTTTCCTGCCACCTCCCGCACACGACCGCGACGGTCTCGACAAGTGCAGGCAGAGGACACGTCCGTGGTACCCACCCTTGCAAAAAACGCAAGGATGGGGCAGCCTCGTTCGTGGTGATCCATGAAACTGCCGGGCTTTCTAGGGATCTGCAAAGGTACAACGTCCTGAAAGATCACAACTGGCCCCCATTGCCGATGAATGAAGATGCCTGAGATTCGCGACACCCGTCCTGCAAGAGCGCAAACACGAGCGAACAAATTCCCTCAGTGTACCTGGCCGCCCGTACTCATCCGCGGATCGAGTTTGATCTCCCCGAAGGCGGTCTCGTAGCCGTTGACATTCTGCTGCAGCAGTCCGAGCAGAGCCTTGGCTTGTTGCGGGCTCAAGTAAATGCCCTGAAAGTTGCGGATCTCGACTTGACTCTCACTCTGCTGTTGCACGGTGCCAAAAACGAGGAAGAAATCCCATACATTCACTCGCATCTGCACGCTGTTGGCATAGGCTTCCCGGTAGTCGGGGGCATTGGTCAGCTTGACATTGGTTTGTGGCGGAGCGCTCATGGCAAGAAGTGTAATGACTTTGGAGGCAGAAAGGGAAGACATCGCCATCGGAATCCGCTGAGAATCGCCCTGCCAATTCCCGGCGGCTTCGTCCATTCCGTATTTGTCCTGACAAAAAGTGTCAGAGCAGCTGCAAGTTTCTGGCGAATTGCCTTCGCGCCGCGTGCCGCGAAAGGTCATGGCCGTAAGCTACTTTGCTGAATCCAAAGGGCTTGTAGGATGTCATTACGTGTCTCGTCTGGCGTTCAAAGTGCGATACTTGATAAGGTTTTGAAATTATATTTCGCGAGTTCTCTATGACCCATAAGCCTGAAAACGCGGCCATCGAAGAAGAAATTATTCTCCCCGAAAACCTGCTGCCCTTGGGATCGGTGCTGGGCGAAGGTGTTACACCTCTGGACGTCAGCATGGTTTTGGCGAAAGTGTTTCGCGTGCAGTACGCGGAAGTCGCGCTGCTGCGGCTGGATGGCGGCCTGCTCAAGTTCATTTTTCCGGAGCATCTGCGCACCACCGGCGCCATTCCCATCTCCAGCAAGGCCGTGGCTGCCCACACCGCTCTCAGCAAGAAAGCCGAAATCTTCAACAACTTTGCTCGCGTAAAACACGCCAGCATCTTCGAAACCATCAAGCCGGTGGGCGCCGAAGCTGAAGTTCCGGCAGCACCCGCTCCCATTCAGAAGCTGATGTCCGTCCCCATACTTGATCCAAATTCAGCCGTGCTCGGCGTCCTTCAGATCTCACGCAAAGGGTTAGATCCGCGCTTCACCCAGGACTTCAGCCGTGAAGATCTCCACGATCTGGAACTCGCCGCCGGCCTGCTGGCCGCTTCCCCCGTAATGCTGGCCAATTGAATTTTTCAGAAGCCGTACTCGTCGCTGTATAGTCCGGAGATAGACTGTCTGTTAGCAGCTCCCAGCACTCTCGCCATGCTGCGGATGTTGTCCGAACTGATGTCCGCTATTGCTGCCATCCCGTAGGGAAGCCGTGCTCTCAGGATTCCACCTCCGCACGAAGTATGCACGTATTGTCCAGTGATTTCCCCGTTGCTCAATGCGAGCGGATCGCTGGAGTGCTTGTTGTGCGCCCATTCGTGAAAGATCAGGTTCGCCAGGGCCACACCCCGATAATCGCTTGCAGACCGCTTGAGGCTCATCAAACCACCCGTCCAATAAACCTCGGAGAGCACGCGTCCGTCGGGCATGGTTTTGGTGCCTCCACCTCCATGCTCGGACGGCAACTGATGTTGAACGTCGGGCTCAAACACTTTATCCATCAAGTTAAGAATGGAACTGGATTGCGTGATGTAGACCACCAGGTCGCCCTCAGCCACTTCTCCAGAATGCGGAGAAATCTTGAACATGGAATTCGAGAATTTACGCGGATTCATAGCCAGGCAGATTCGGTCGAAGTAGCGCTTGAGGCGGTTACCAGCGTCATTGAGGACTTTGTCTGGAACGTCGACCTGGGGCGAGAGGAACAGCTTGAGGACCGGCATCGGGTTCATCCCCCGGAAAAACGGATCATCGCCTGCAAATGCATTGGTGCGAAAGGGGGGACTCGAACCCCCACGGTTTTACCCGCCAGATCCTAAGTCTGGTGCGTCTGCCAATTCCGCCACTTTCGCAACGCTAATGGATTATACAAAGAGGTCGGGGATTTCTCGACGCGGTTTCTCAACTGGGTCGCCCGGCGCAGAGAAGCCACCGTTGATCGGGCACAACTCTGCTGAACTGCTGCCGTCGTCACGCTCGGGGCATGCCACTGCTTGCAACGCGCAGGCGCCTACTGAACCGCGTTCAGTCCCTGATAGATGAACATGCCCAGCAGCACCAGCAGCAGCACACCCGAGCCGGCGCCAAAAACCCAGACCGGCTTGGTTAGCCGGTTCACTTTCACCAGCAACTCGGTCTGCTCTTGTTGCATGTGTGAGTTTGCATCGTCCAGATACAACTGCTCGTCCTCGTGCATGGTAAGCGTGCTGCGATAGATCAGGAGGATGATCAGCCCCACGGTGAAAACGCCCCACACGATTGCCAGCCAAAAAAGTAAAGGAGTCCACGTCCAGGTCATAGCCACACCTCGACAGATTGCAAGCCTGTTCGGCAATCCGCGAATTCCAAAATATGGTGTTCACCTACCGTATTTGAAATTCCGCAGCGCCCTAACGGAAATCATTATAGACCCGCTTGGCAAGCCCTGCCGGGGAATCCTCACTCCCGGGCCTGATCCGGCCCCCACCATCGCCGGCTGCGACTCCGGAGGCCCTTACAGCATCCAAACGCTGGGGGCCGATACTTTAGTTGTTAAGCGCCAACGCGATTTATGGCTGCCACGGCTTACCCCCTCTGGTATAATTTAAGAATTCCAGAGCCAAGGAGATATAAATGGCTACGACCACCGTCCCAGAAGTTACCACCAACGTCCCTGAAGTTAAGAAGACCGCGCCGGTTACGCTGACGCCCAGTGCGGTTGCCAAAGTTAGAGAGATCATGGGACAGCAGAACCCCGTTCCCGCCGGTCTGCGCATCGGCGTGGTCGGTGGTGGCTGCTCCGGTTTCTCCTATTCCATGCAGTTTGAAAACGCCGCCGGCATGATGGACAAGACCTTCGAAATGGACGGACTGAAGGTGTTCGTTGACGCCACTTCCGTGATGTACCTGAACGGATGCATGGTGGATTACGTCGAAACTCTGGAAGGCGCCGGCTTCAAGTTCGAGAATCCGAACGTGAAGAGCACCTGCGGCTGCGGATCGTCATTCAGCGTCTAGATCGCTTTTCTGAAGTTTTGCTGCAAGTAGAACGGCCTCATCCACGATGAGGCCGTTTGTTTTCTTTGAACTCTTGGGATCGCCCTGCTTACTGCGGGGGTGACGAGCTCGATGGCGGTGGCTGCGGCGTGGTTGGCCCACCCATCAACCCGGAATTGTTATTGCCAAAGCCCGTCGGCTGTCCGAACGAACTGCCGTTCGTGTTCGAGTTCCCGGGTTGCCCATTCAAGGGCTGGTTTGCTATCTGCAGCGGAGGCTGATTCGGCGTCAATATCAGCCCTCCGCGGTCGGTGGTGGGGTCGTAGACAAACTGCCACTCGTTGTATTTGTGTTTGTGATTGAACTCGCGAATCGTGGAGTCCTTGCTGGCGCTGGCCACGCCCACGATTGGCCCGCCGCCGAACACCTGGTTGTTTCCCTGACCGCTCGAACCGCTCTGCGTCGAACTGGAATCCGGCGTGGTTCCAGTGCCGCTCGGTGATGAATTCGTGCCCGCCGTTTGATTCGTGCCGCTCCCACTCGATCCCCCACTATTGGACGTTCCTGAGGAATTTGAGTTGCCGAAGCCGCTTCCAAACCCGCCGCTCGAACTGTTTCCGAAGCTGCTGTTCGAGCCGCTTCCGAACCCGCTGTTCGAACTTCCTCCAAATCCGGACGACTGCGAGAATGAGGAACTCGATCCGCCAAATGCCGAATTGCCTGATCCGGAAGCATTCATCTGTCCAACCGTATTTGCGCCCGCTATCGGTGTGCTGCCAACGCTGCCGGTCAGCGACACTCCGGGGTCGCCGTAATGCAGCAGCTTGAAATCTTTCCCGGTCACCGGGTCTTTGTAATGTTTGCGCAGGTAACGCAAATTGTTGGTGTTGTCGAGATCCTCAAGCCGCGTGGGATATCTTCCAAACTTCTTGTAATAGTTACGAATGGCGCGCGAGTATTGCACTCCGCGATGGATCAGTTCCTGTTCCCGGTCGCGCTGCAGCTGAAATTTAATCGGAACCAACACTGCCAGCGCGACTATACCCATGAGCGCAACCATCAGAAGGAGATAGAGCAGGACATAGCCGTCTTCCCGCCGGCGGCGAAGCCGGTTTGATGAGGGACGCGCTGCTGGGAAAAAAGCCATTGGAGTTCCGCAATTTGCCAACAAAATCGACTCGTAGTTAGATGCCGGAGAGGACCTTGAAATTGCCAAATTACCAAATTACAAAATGGGCTTACCCCTGGGTGAGCGGAATGCTTTGCGGCGGCCCGCTGCCCACTACATCCTGAATGTCCACCGAGGTGGGAGAGATGCGGACAACCTTGTAGCGCCGGTCGACAATCTCGCCTTCCCCGGCAATGAAAACGTCCTCACCCTTGGAAAGAAAAACTTTCTTCGGTTCCCCGGGCTGGTTTGCGAAGCCGAAAAATTTCAGGGGAATCGGGGGTTGTGTCGCCGCGGCTGGTGGATGATACAGCCCGGGTTCGTTGGGGTTTGCCGTGCCAGGGGCGAGCGGCGTGGGAATCGTCACCTCCGCCTGCGAGACAAAAATATTTCTTCCTGACCCTTCATATTTGATCTGTTCGGTCGCCGCCAGTTGCTGCAGGTGCAATGTAGGGTCGAGACTCTGCGGCGCGCGCTCTTTTTTCCCCGATCCAGATCCTGAAGAGTGGCGTCCGGCCGGATGCTGAAGCACGCTATCGGGCGACGCCACTGTCCCCGTGCTGGTTCCCGTCGAAGCAATGGTCGACGACGACGGAATAAACTGGTAGGCGACCGCCAGCACTGCCACGACTCCCAGCACCGCCGCCAGGATCGTGTTCCTCCGGTTTTCGGTTCCCAGTTTCACTACGTTCCCGCCTTCAAGTACGTTTCGAGTTTCATTTGCAGCTTAATAGGCCCAGTCTGTTCGCCGCCGAGTTCGATGCTGCCGATGACGAAAAGCATGTCATCTCGCTCCAGCCCATTGATGAACTTCGCCAACGCAACGTAATTGCCCGAGAGATCGGCCTCCATCTCGACCGGCTGCAGTTGGCCAATTTCAGCTTCCCCGGCCTTGTATTTGATGGAATCGATCGTCACCCCACTCGCCACCGCAAGCTTTCCCACTTGAACGGCAATCTGCGAGTCCTGTCTGGGAAAACGCTTCTTGTAGAAATCTGTGATCTGCTGGCGCGCGCTATTCACCTTCTTCGGCAAATCGGTCAGCGGCTCTACCTGGCGGGTTTTCGTCTGCAGTTCGCTCCACAGTTGATTCAGTTCCAATCGCCGCGATTCAGTCGAGCCTACCAGCGGCGAAAGCAGTACCACTGCCGTGACAATATCCACGCCTACCAGCACGGCGAGCGCAATCTGAATGTTTTTCCGGGTTTTACGTAAGTCTGGCATCAGAGTCCGCTCCGCTTTGGGGTTTCAGCCTTCGCGGCCGGGACCGGAACCGTCTCGGGAACGTAGGTTGCCACAATGTTGAACTTGAACGGATCTCCAGTGGTCGATGGACTGAAGCTCTCGGTTTCGATATGGGTCCCGGCAAAGCGCCGCGAATCTTCCATACGGCGGGCCAACTCCAGTGCCCGATCGCGCGAATCGCCCGCAATTGACATCTTCAACTTGAGTTGATTGTCCTCGTCCAGTTCAGGATGGATCGAAACCAGGTGGACCCGCGCCGGCATCACTTTTTCCAGGTCTTCCAGCACCCGCGTCCAGGAAAATGACTTGCGCTCGATCAGCTCGTTGAGAAATTGCGACTGATCTCGCGTGGATCGATTCTCCGGCCGATTCAAAAATTGTTCTGCCTGCTTCCGCTTGAGGTCGCGCTGCGCAATCCCTGCTTTCAAGTCCGCGATCCTGGCATGATCCTTCTTGGCGGCCAACCAGCCAGAGATCGTGATCGATAGCAATGCCAGGGTCAGGATAGCCACGGCTGCAAGCGCCGTGCCCCAACGCATCCAGAACTGCCGCGCATCTTCATACGGCTGGCTGGCGAGATTGATATCGAGACGCATAAAGTAAACCAGTTGCCAGTTGCCAGTTATCAGTTGCCAGTTATCAGTTGCCAGTCAACCTCAGTCGCTGCCAGGTCTTACTGGCAACTGACAACCGGCAACTGGCAACTGCCGCTAAGAAATCAGCGCTCCCACCACTCCTGCCATTCTCCACCGCGGTACCGAACCCCCGGTGCTCACGCCCAACTGCGACGAAGTCACCAGCTCTTGCACCTCCGCGCCGGTTTGCGCGCGCAGCGCCGGCGCCGCGCTTCCCGTGTCGGACAAGCCCGCAACAAATATCTTCTCGATGTTCAGGTGATAGGTATCCTGAAAAAACACGACTGACGGATAAACGTCCTCGGCTAACTGCTCGCCGGTGATGGTTACGCCACGCGTATTTTCCAGCGTGCGGAAAAGCTGCAACTGGTCCGCGTTGAGGATTGCGATACTCGTGGTCCGCGCATCCACCTTCACCACCAAAGTAGGCCGCTGCCCTGCGGCGGCGCCCAACGCGGCCAGCATGGAAGGCAATACCACTCCCGGACTGAACCCCGCCTCGCGGAAGGCAATCTCATAGTCCTCGAGCACGCTGGCCAGCGCGACCGCTGCCACCACGCGAACTCCTTCAGCGGTCTTCTGCGCATGGTAGGAAACTCTCGCCTTATCTACGTCAAAGGGCAGGGATTTCTTCATGCGAAACCGCACCACTCCGGAGGCTTCCTCGGAATCGGAAGGCAGCGTATCGAATTCCAGCAGCACCACCCGCACCGCCGCGTCAGGAACCACCGCAATCACGTCGTGCGACCGCCCCGCCACGCTGCTCAACGCCGCTTGCACGGCCTCGCGAACCGCTTCGCGCTGGCGCAGGTTGCCCTCCACCAAGTCCGGAATAACGCTGCCCGGCGCCAGTTCGCGCGCCGCGCAGGCTTCCAGACTCCTGCCATCCACGCCGAGTCTGCCCACAAGCACGCGGTCGGCTGCAATCTCGCACGCCAGCCTGGGTTTTGCCGGATTGTTTCCAGAACTCATTTCAGCCGCTCACTCTTTTCACATTCACACTTCTACAATTCAAACTCTCCTCCCCGCGAAATGCAATAGCTGGAAGGGAACTTCAGCAGTGGTCAATGGCCAGTGGTAAGTCAATGAGGGACGCAGCGAACTTGGCCACAGATCACTGATATCACCGATCGCTGATCACTGGCCACTTCCTTTTACCGCATGGCCTCGATAAAGGTGACCTTGTTGATCTCTTTCAATGTGGTCAGGCCGAGCCGGACCTTATCCAGTGCCGACTCACGCAGGAATCGCATGCCTTCTTCCCGCGCGGCGCGCCGGATTTCCGATGTCGGCTTCTTGGCCAGAATCATCTCCCGGATGCGGTCGCTCAAGTCCAGCAACTCGTGAATCGCGGTTCGCCCGCGGAACCCGGTGCCCGCGCACTCGATGCATCCCGGCCCCTCATACAGCGGCACCTTCGACCACTGCGCCGGATCCAGTCCACTGGCCTCCAGCACGTCCTGCGGATAAGTTACCGGTGTTCTGCAGGATTCGCAGATCAACCGCACCAGCCGTTGCGCCAGAATGCAGTTCAGCGCCGAGACGAAGTTATAAGGCTCCACGCCCATGTTCAGGAATCGTCCAATTACGTCAACCACGTTATTCGCGTGTACCGTAGTAAAAACCAGGTGGCCCGTCAGAGCGGATTGAATCGCGATCTGCGCCGTCTCCGTGTCGCGGATTTCGCCGACCATGATTTTGTCCGGGTCATGGCGCAGAATCGAGCGCAAGCCACGCGCGAACGTCAGACCTTTTTTCTCGTTGACCGGAATCTGCGTGATGCCGCGAAGCTGGTATTCCACCGGATCTTCAATCGTGATGATCTTGTCTTCGTCGGTCTTAATCTCATTCACCGCGGCATAAAGCGTCGTCGTCTTGCCGCTGCCCGTCGGCCCCGTTACCAGCACCATGCCGTAAGGCTCTTTGATGTAGCGGCGGAATTTCCGCAGGTCGTCCTCATCAAAACCAACTACGTCAAGCGTGAGCGACTTAAACTTCTCGCTCATCGATTCTTTGTCCAGCACACGCAGCACGGCGTCTTCGCCGTGAATCGACGGCATGATGGAAACGCGGAAGTCGATGGCGCGCCCGTTATACTTCACCCGGAAGCGGCCGTCCTGCGGCACCCGCCGCTCGGAAATATCCAACTCGCTCATTACTTTGATACGGGAGATGACGGTCGAATGATGTTCCTTGCCGATGGGCGGCATGGCCTGGGTCAGCACGCCGTCGATGCGGAACTTGATCACCACCGAGTCGTCCCGCGTTTCAATATGAATGTCGGAAGCGCGCCGCTGCAAGGCGGTGAAGATTGTCGTATCGACCAGGCGGATGATCGGGCTGGTGTCGCCCGCCGCCGTCAGCTTGTCGATGGTCAGCGTCTCTTCGGCGCCGGTATTCTCATCTTCGCGAATGATCTGGAAGCCTTCGCTGGCCTCTTCCAGAACGCGTTGTGACTGCTCCGTCTTCTTGAGAATGTCGCTGATCTGTTTCAGCGTCGCCACTTTGGTGACGATCCGCTTCTGCAGCAGCAAGCTGATCTCATCGATCATCATCAGCTGGCTGGGATCGGCAATCGCAATCGCCAGCTTGCCGTCCGCCGTCTCTTCCAGCGGCACGAAGTTGTAGCGGAACATCAACTCCGGAGAGAACTTCTTGAACAGCTCATGATGAAGCTGGAAATCGGCCAGGTCCACAAACTCGCAGCGGTAGCGCCGCGCCACGTCCTGCGCGCGCTCCAGGTCGGTGATCGGATTTCCCGTCGTCACCACCTGTCCGCCGTTTTCGCCGTGTACGAAAAGTGATTTCTTCTCCGCCATTGCCATTTCTCACATCCCCGAAAACACTTGGTAATTGAGTAATTTTGTAATTTGAGAACCTGCGTCCGTGCATGTGACGGGTTTAAATTACCCAATTAAAAATTACCCAATTACTCAATCTGCTTCTTTAATGGACTCCCAAAGTGAAGATCGGCAAATACAGCGAGATCAGCACTCCGCCCACAAATACCGCCATGATCATTAGAATCAGCGGCTCAATCAGCGCCATCGAGGCGTTCAAAGCCGTCTGCACATCTTCTTCATAGAACTCCGCCACCGAATTCAACATCGCCGGCAATGCCCCCGTAGACTCGCCCACCTCAATCATTTCCACCGCCAGGTCCGGAAATATATTCTGTTCTTCCAGACTGCTGGCTAGCCCTTGCCCTTCGCGAACTCTCGTGCTCGCCCGCATCACGCCCTTCAGAATGCGCCGGCTGGTCATCGAAGTGCCCGCCGTCTCCATCGATGGCACCAGCGGCAGCCCGCCCTGCAGCAGAGTCGAGAGCATCCGGGAAAATGTCGCTACCTGATGCTTCAGCCGGATATCTCCCAGCAATGGCAGGCTCAGGATGACCCGATCGATCTGATCGGCGCCGCGATCCGTCTTCCGCCACTGCCAAAAAACAAATACCGCCAGAACCAATCCCACGATCAAAAACGGAAAGTATTTCTGCGCGTTCTCCCCCACTGCCAGCATGAACAGCGTGATGGTCGGCAGTTTCGCATTCAGACTCTCAAACAGCTCCGCAAATTTCGGCACCACGTAGGTGAACAGAAACATCACCATGATCGTCACCACGGTCACCAGCAGCGTGGGATAGATCAGCGACACAAACAGCTTTTTCCGGAACGTCATTGCCAGCCGCTGGAAGTTGATGTAGCGAGTCAACACTTCGTCGATGTTCCCGCTCTTCTCTCCCGCCATCAGCGTCGTGGTATAGATCTTCGGCACCATGCGGTGCGCGGCAAAGGCGTCGGAAAGCAGCTCTCCACCTTTCACCCGCTCCCGCACGTTCTCCAGAATCTGCTGCAGATGGCGATCCCTCTGCCGCTTGAGCAGCAAATCCAGCGAGTTCAAGATCGGCAGCCCCGCCTTGATCAGCGTCAGAAACTGCTGGTTAAACACCAGAAACGTACTCTGCTTCAGCTTGCGCCCGCGGCGCAGCGAAAGCCCGCCGGATAGCATTCCCTGCGGCTTAACCCAGTAAACAAGATATCCCTGTGAAGCGAAGCGGTCGCGCACCTCGGCCACCGAGTAGCCCTGCTCCACCTGCTGGTGCATCCGGCCCCGCTCATCCGCGAGTTTTACGACAAATTCCGCCATTTACCGTCGTTTTCTCTTCCTGCCTGGCTGGAAACCCTCTCGGCTCAGTCTAACATTGTCCCCATCCTCAATCATTTCAACTCCCACCTTCCCAGTACCGCAAGTAACTCCTGATTCCCATTCCCGAGGCCCGTCTTTGAAAGGGCGCGTCATCGAAAGGGCGCTTCATCACCGGCTGCAGAGAAACTAGGGCATTAGGTTTTGGGTGGCGCAGCGCTTCAGCGCTGCGGATAGGGGACAAAAAAGGTTTCGGGCTTTAGCCCCTGAGGACGCCCGCGCACCCTTCAACCCCCTCCCACCTCGCCCTCCACCGTCTCCGTCCCTGCCGGCGGCCTAAACTCGAACTTCCCAGCCGGGATCGTCACATTTTCCTTCTGGTCGCTAAACCGGTATTCGGTCGTCGACCCGTCCACTTCATCGATCACAATCCGCTCTATCTGATGTTCCGGTGTAATTTCCACCAAAATCTCGCTCACCCGCTCCGCCATAGCCTGCGGCACCCCCCGCAGCATCACGTTCCCCTCACCCAACGGCGGCACATCCGGAGCCAACGACAGCCCTTGTAACTCCTTTTCCAGCCTGCTCTTACCGAGCAGGAACGCAAGTGGAGAACGAATGTCGTCCAGCTTCCGCGCATCCGTCTTTCGTGCCTGCCGGTCGCCCGGAACGTAAAACCACGCATCTCTCCCATCACTCACAAAGAGCTTCTCCCTGGGAGAACGGTACTCCCACCGCATCTTGCCAGGTTTTTTCAGCCCGCCCAGAGCACGTCCTGATTTGGACAGCCAAAGCGTCCCGGATTCCGTCCGCTCCATCCCCGCCCCGCGATAAACCTCCGTAAACTCCGCCTGCAAACTCTTCAAGTGGTCGTAATGCTCATCCACGGCCTGCGCGATGGCGTGGACATCTTCGGCTTCTGCCACGTCGCCAGCCATCAGCGCGAAGGCAACCAGCAACGCCGCTGCAGAAAGTCTGATCATTGCTACGATTCTACCCCGGGATTCCAGCAGACAGGAGGCGCGTCTAATCCTATCGAGGAAGGGTTTGTATCGAAGTGGTTCGTATCAGGGTATGCCTTCAGGCATACCGCAAGCTCGTCGAAGGGATCCCTGCCACTCTGCAAACGCACGGTTCATGTGGGGACAGCCGCCCTCGGCTGTCCTAGCCGAGCGCCCAGCTCGGCAGCTCTGCGGCGCTGCCGGCGACGTTCGTGGATGAACATCATCGCGACTTGTCATTCCGACCGCAGTCGGAGCGCCAGCGACGGCAAGTGGAGGAACCTGCTTTTTTCTCGCCATACCACAAACGTCCCGAAGCCGTTGTCATCCTGAGGCAGCGGAGTCGCCCGCGAAGCGAGCGACTCCCAACGAAGAGCCTGCCCTGAGCTTGTCGAAGGGAGCCCTGCCACTCTGCAAACGCACGGTTCATGTGGGGACAGCCGCCCTCGGCTGTCCTAGCCGAGCGCCCAGTTCGGCAGCTCTGCGGCGCTGTCGGCGACGTTCGTGGATGAACATCATCGCGACTTGTCATTCCGACCGCCGCCGGAGCGCCAGCGACGGCAAGTGGAGGAACCTGCTTTCCTTCGCCACGTCACAGATGCTGTGAAGCGCCCTCTGACCTGCCATCCTGAGGCAGCGGAATCGCGCGCGAAGCGAGCGACTCCCAACGAAGGGATCCCTGCAATTCTGCAAACGGGCGGCTCAGGCTTAGATTCGGGCCTTGCCCAAGCCCGCGCCGACCGCATCAAGCTCAAGCGCCTGGAATTCGCTTAGAAACATTGCGAACGGACTTGATCTACACACCACCATGTGTAACAATCTACACATGGCCACCAATCTCGCCCTTGACGACAATCTGATCGAAGAGGCCCGCCGCGCCGGCAGCCACAAGACCAAGAAAGAAGCGGTTACGGCCGCTCTTGCCGAGTATGTGAAACGCCGCAAGCAACTTCGCATCCTGGAGGCTTTCGGCTCCATCGATTTCGATCCTAAATACGATTACAAGGCCGAGCGCCGCAGAACGCGCTCCTGATCATGCTGGTTCTGGTCGATACACCCATCTGGTCTTTAGCCCTGCGGCGAACCACCAAGGATTTAAACCCCCGCGAGCAAGCACAAACGGCCGCCTTGCGGGAACTCATCCGTGCTGGGCGTGCACAGCTCGTGGGCCCGGTCCGCCAGGAATTGCTTTCCGGGATCCGCCAGGAACGAACTTTTAGAGAATTGCGCGACTATCTGCGTGCCTTTGACGAGCCAATCCTGGAAGTTGCGGATTACGAAGACGCCGCGTACATCGACAATCGATGCAGATCACGAGGCATCGCCGGATCGGCGATTGACGTTCTAATTTGCGCCGTCGCGGCTCGTCGCAATTGGGAAATATTTACTGCCGACCAAGACTTCGCCCGCTACGCTAAAGCATTTCCCGTAAAACTTTACGAGGTGAATTGAGTCCCGGCCTTCCGCGGCAGCGCCGCCGGTTTTCCACATCCCTATTGGTCACCTGTCACATCTTTCCTCGCACGATCCCGCTAAACTCATAAAAATTTCCTCGCTCAGTACGAGGAAATGAGTCGCTCTTTCTCAATTGTCCCGAAGGAATTAAGCCGTAACTGTATGAAAACAAATATTTTACCGCTAAGTTCTTTGAAAATGATATTTTAGCCAGATCTCGGAGATATCCCAAGCCCGCAAGTTATTCTTTCCAGAGATTTTATGCGATCGATCTGATTTTTTTTTAATCAGATCAATCCGAAGCGTACACCGCGTACTGATGCGTCCCGGAAATTTTTTTCACCGCGGCGCTCTCGCCCAGCACACGCTCCAGCAGCGGATTGTGATAGAGCACATAAACCTTCCTTGGATGCTCTCGCAAACTCCGTTCCAGATTCGCGATCACGCAGCGCAGTCCAGACTCGGGAAAGGGATTGAACAGAAACAGCACGGTCGGCTCAACCGGAAATGCAAACTCAGTCGCATCCCCGCAAATCGATTCGATCGCGAAACACTTCTGCGATTCACTCCGATACTTCGTGAGATTATCGTGAGCCGCCCGGTTCAGCGCAGACAAGAGCTCCACGCCCACGATGCGCCGAAAGGGATAGTCGGAAGCCATCAGCAGTGTTCGTCCCTTGCCAGAACCGAGATCCACGAAGATGAAATCGCGAAACTCGAAGCGAGCCTGAGCCGACAAAGCCCCGATCATTTCATGAAACAGAACGGATTCAGTTGGCTGATACGGAGAATGGAAGACCCCCAGCAATCGATCGCGCCAGCCAACCGCGGCGCTGCTGGTGTTGACGCGATATTCCCAATCATATTCGGCATCGCCATAGCGCTGCCGACGCCGCGCCGGAGTCGAGTCACGAACAAACTCAAACACAGCATTCAGCAGTTGCCGCGTCGCAGCGGCGCCTCCATCGCGGGCCGCAACGTCCTTCCACCACCGCCACGCCGAGCGCGAAACACTAATCCGCTGCGCGGCGAAAGCGGCATCATTGTTGCCATCCATGCTTCGCCATCATAAGCGATGACGAGATTGCTACTGCTGGTTGTGGAATTTCGGCTGCGGCTTGTATCCCGGAGGAATGCCCTTTGCGGCAAACGGGAAATCATCCGGCACCCGCACTTCGACGCGGCCTTCGGGAGTGAGTTTGTAGGGATGTCCATCCGGATCGACAGGGATTCCCGGCAATCGCTCGGCACTCGCGAGTTCTGGCATGCTCGCCGGCAATCGTCCCGTGCGCTCGCCAAAGCTCGTTACCGCCGCTTGCAAATGAGTGACGTCTTCCTCAACCCGCAACGCGCGCAGATGTTCGACTGCATTTTGGCGAATCAGTTGATCCTGGCTGTTCTTATAAGTCGCCGTCCACATCATGCGCGCCGTATCGAACTCTCCCGCATGCTCCGCCATCTGCGCCGCCAGCAGCCGCAGGAAGGGATGCGCGTTCGGCACCTTCGATCCCCGGTCGAACGCATCGGCAGCTTTCTTGTAATCCTTGAGATTCATGTAATAGACGAAGCCCAGATCGTAGTAGAGCTTCCAGTTGTTGGGATTGTTCTGAATGCCATATTCCATCAACTGAATCGCGCGCTCGGGTTGCCCCGCCCCGCCCGGCGGCGGCGGGGCCAGAAAGCTGGCTCCAAACTGGTAAGCCACTACCAGTTGCGGATCGAGGTGCGTGGTGATCTCCAGCAAGGGAAAAAGCAGGTTGTAGCTTTGCGCGCGGTTGTGATGCCGTCCACCGAAATACTGCACGGCGCGCGTCCAATAGATATCGGCAAGCAGGCCGTCATAACCCAGACTGGCGCGCTTCAGCACCTGGGGAGAACTGAGATACAGCACTTCTTCGATCGTGGCTTGCGGACGCAGCTTATCGGTGCGATGGAGCATGAGGGCACTGGCCGCCAGAGAAACGACCACACACGCCCCGGCAACGATCGAAACTTTGCGGCGCTGCTTCATTTCAAGTTCCGGTGCTCGAAGATGAGTACGGCTCCACTCAGAGCCATCGTGGCGTAGAAAATGGCGTATAGCGTGTTGTGCCAGATGAGTTGTGCCGCGACTGGCTGTTCATGAGCGATAGAACTGACTACGTTGAAGGCGGAAAAATTGGGCACCAGGTAAGCCGCGCCCGTCACCAGCCAGCGCGTAAATCCGTGAGCCATGCCCGCGAAACCGCGCAGGTCTTCGGCGAAGCTGCCAATCACGAACAGCGAGAAAGCGAAGACAGCCGAAAGCAAGGGAGAAGAAAACGACGAGAACAGAAGCGCCAGCGAGCAAATAATCAGGAATTCGAGAACGATGAAATATAAGGCGACCAGTATCAGCGCGTCTGCTCTTACGAATTTATGAGAGACGTAAAACAAAGCGGCAAAAACGCCGATGGCCATGAAGAAGGTGTTCACCACCAGCGTGCCAGCCAGCCCAAAGAACTTGCCGACAATGAACTCCCACCTGCGCACCGGACGGGACAGGACGGTGTAGAGCGTGCGCTTTTCAATCTCTTTGGACACCAGGCCGATGCCGATAAAAATTGCAATGACGATGCCGAACAAGGAAACTGCGGTAAGGCCAAGATTGATGACCACCAATTTTTCGATGTCGATGGAAATCTGGCCTACCAGGATGGCGGCTCCTGACAGCAGAACGGCGAAGGCGATAAGGTTGTAGAGCACGCGATCCCGCACCGCTTCGCGGAAAGTATTGGACGCGATGTGCACGACGCGGGCTTTCATAATGTTCCTCCAGCCGTGGTTTCGGCGCGTTGCAGTTTCTCGACAAAATAAGCTTCGAGCGACGTGCGCACCGGCGTGAGCGCAATCAAACGCAGGCGCTCGCGACGCAGCGCGTCGATGGCCGCATCCTGCTGTGTCTCGTCGATGATGGCGCGCACCGTGTCTCCCGTGACGTGACACTCGGCGCCCAGCGCCTTCATCGAGGCTGGCACATGCGTGCCCTGCCAGATCACTTCCACTTTGCCCTGCACGCTGGAAGTCAGATCGGCAACCGCGCCGATGCCGCGGAGTTCTCCTTTGTGAATGATCGCGACGTGGTCGCAAAGCGCTTCGGCATCGGAAAGAATGTGCGTGGAGAAGAACACGGTCTTACCTTCGTGCTTGAGTTGCTCCATCAGGTCGCGCACTTCGCGCCGTCCCATGGGATCGAGCCCGGACATGGGTTCGTCGAAAAATACGAGTTTGGGATCATGCAGAATGGCTTGCGCAATTCCGACGCGCTGCAACATGCCTTTGGAAAATTTCCGCAACTGCAAACTCTTCACATCCGGCAAGCCAACGCGTTGCAACGTAGTTTCAACCCGCCGGGAGCGCTCCTTTGCGGGAACACCGGAGAGTTGAGCGTAGTAGTTCAGGAGCTCGTGCGCGGTGAGGTGATCGTAGAAGTAGGGCTGCTCGGGCAGAAAACCGATTTGCGCCTTCACTTCCGGGTCGGTCCAATCGCGGCCCAGCAGGCGCGCCGATCCGGAGGTAGGGAAGACCAATCCCATGAGCAGCTTCAACGTTGTAGTCTTGCCGGCGCCGTTGGGGCCGAGGAAGCCAAAGATCTCGCCGTCCTCAACCCTGAGATGCAAGGGACTGAGAGCACACTTCGGCCGCTTGCGCCAGAACCCTACGAAATAGGTTTTTTCCAAGCCGATAATTTCAATCGCAGGCATGGCACTCCGACAGAATGGAATGGAAGAGAATGCTTTCCTGAAAAATTATATGGAACGTGGCGGGATTTTTGTACCGGGGAGCAGGTTACGACGGTTACTAGTTGCGTTGCGGGAAGACTAATCGGAAACGCCTTGAGGTCTTTGCTGTCGCATGCTGGAGCGGTCCGGCGTTGCGAAAGTCTCTAAGTGAGACACGACAGTACGATCCGCGAGACAAAAAAGTCCTGGCGGCTGAAGCGGCTGTTATTTTGTGGGGCTTTACGGCGCGGGTAAAAAAGCCGCGCCCTTTCTAAACAGATCAAGTTTCTTGCGTATCCTGTGAAACGCTTCCATCGATTTATGAAATAGCTTCTAATTGTTCATCGGGCCTAAAACCTGACAGGCCGCGTAGCCACCGACGAGGTTAATGTTGCCTGCCGGTTGAAGGCGAATCACCAAATCCTCAAATGCGCAATAAGAACGGGTTCCCGTCAGACTGCTGAGCGGTGCGCCAGTTGCATAGAATTGATTGTTAACGAGACTTCCGCCGCTGGCAGATCCGGTGGCGGCAAAGCTGTAGCCACTCTTGCCGTTGCCTCCGCCATTGAGCGCCAGGTTGTCATCGATAAGACAAGCTGTGGCGATGCTGGGGGTGCAGGGAGCTGCGCCGCCCAGTGGCACCAGCGTGGCCGGGAATCCGACGGTGTTGTAGGCACTGAAATATGCGGCCTCACCGATGTTGATGTCATGAATGGAAGCGGCCGCGGAAGAGTCGTTGGCGGCCATGCGAGCCCGCATTAAATTCGGGATCGCGATCGCGGCAATGATCAAAATAATCGCCACCACGATCAGCAGCTCGATAAGTGAGAAACCGTGTTGTTTCCGCATGGGGTCTGTTACCACCTGCGTTTCTGGCATCAGGAACACTAAAGACTGTGGCACGTTACAGGCCAAAATGCCTTTTTCAACTCTAAGGCCGGTACTGGCGTAACCACTTTCTTCAAATGCTGCTAAAACAAAACGGGCAGCGAACTCGGCGTTCGCTGCCCTCTGGCTCTGTACCCTTCCCCGGGATACTCTCGCCAAGATCGGCAACTAGTTCGCCATCGGAAGAAATGCTTCGCAGCCCGCATAGCCGCCAGCCGCGCCCAGGTTGCCGGGAGTGTTGGTACGCACCACTCCATCATTAAATGCACAAAAGGACTTGGTCCCCGTCTGCGGGCTGAGGACGATAGCTTGGGTGTAGAACTCGATCGGAATAATCGAACCGCCAGGAATGACCGGAGCGGCAAGGAAGCTATAACCGCTCTTACCAGAGCCGGCCGGAGTACCGTTGGTTGCCAGGTTGTTGTCAATCAGGCAGCCGGTAGCCACTGCGGGCGTGCAAGGAGCAGCGCCGCCCAAAGCAGCCAGGTTCGCGGCATAGCCAATGGTCGGATAAGCAGAGAAATAGCCGATTTCGCCGGTGACGATGGTACGCTCGGAAGCGGCCGCAGACGAATCGTTG
>CZKJ01000132.1_pt1 | contig 26450 bp, 22 predicted proteins | sample 1122331 | NCBI WGS metagenome assembly CZKJ01 (sample SAMEA3539301, study PRJEB10725) | soil metagenome | biome: tundra; feature: field; material: soil | place: USA | collected 2010-05 | depth 0.15 m
AAAAGGCGCACAAACTGATGCCGGCGAGACCGATCAACATCCGACAGCCGACCCTGAGTGTGGTTGTTCGCATGGGTTCACCCTCGGCAGAGAATGTTAGGGATACGCGGAAGTGAAAGTCAAAGAAGTTTTGGAGTTTCTGAGATTTTGAGGTCAGATACTGAAGTTTCCGTCTGGTTTTTGGTTGTTGTTGAAACATCGCCATTACACTCATCATGGCCTTGCGCTGGGGCACTTGAGTGTAATCGCCTGATTACAACAGTCAGGAACCTCCAACCCCTGCAACTGTGCGCTGGAAGAGCCCGATGAAACGTGCTAGCCTTCGTACCCGGAGGTAATCAACAAATGAGAGTGCTTGTATCTTGTCTGTTGTTGTTCTGCATTTCCGTGTCCGCCTTCGCGGGGGAATGCGTGCTCAAAACTACGCGAACAGCCTGCCTTGGCAAGGAGAAGGAATCCTTTTCCAAGTGCAATGGACAGTCAAGTTGCGATGAAAAAGTTGCTTCCGATTCAGAGAAAGACTGCGCGGAGAAAGCGGCAAAGTCTTGCGATAACAGCCGTCCCAACATAACGAAGAGCAAAACCGTGTCCGCTACTTTTGACGGAAAACCTGTTTCAGGCGGCAAGAATGTTTGCGCTGCCGAACGACCAGATTACAACAAGTGTGAGCAGTAGCTTGAGTGCGGGAGCGAGACCCTGAAAGTGAGTCCGCTCCTTACTTTTTCTGCGCCGCTTCCGCGCCAATACGCTCATTGACCTCGGCTGAGGGGGTTTTGAGTGTAAACGCCTGATTTCGTTAGGTATGTGGCCTTTCCAAGAGCAAGGTCGGTATTAGTGCCTTTGCGCACCCACTGCCAGAAAGGCGTGAACCACACCACTGGCGTCCGTATATCGGCCGACGATGTTGCCCCCGACTGTTTCTGCAGGAGTGTAATTGCTTTCCAACTCACACCAGATCAGACGGTTTAGTGGGACTTTGGTGCACGTGAGGAGGAAACAATGAGCTGCGACGCGGGCCTGAGCCCCTATTCTGCATCATTTCTGCTTGTTATGTTTTGCGCAGCGACTCTCTCCGCTGCTCCGATGCCTCCCGCTGCGCCTACCCAGGCACAAATTACCGTCTTGTACGATGCATTTGGCAAATCCTCCGACATGCACAATGGAGATTGCCGCCCACCAGCAGAACGCAGATGCGATTGCGCGGGCCATGCTGAAGAAGTTTCGCAAGGGAGACGCGAAAGCGTTCGAGACGATTGCAGCCCGCGCCTATGGCAAGCCGCAGCAGCAAGCCGACGAAACGGGAAAGATGAACGTCTCAGTGATCATCGATCTGTGAAGATCGATCCTCTGGGCCAAAATGGCTTCGCAGTTCGTGCAGGACCAACGGTAGAGAGTAATCGCCTAACTCCCCGTCTCTGATCGGCTGCCACTCCTCGCAATTGTCAAAGTAGAGCCACCAGCCCAACGTGTGCCATCCTTCGCCGGACGGCACAAAGGGCGAGAAGTCGATCATCACCAAGTATCGGCTATTCTGACTAAAGAAATACCGCTCAGTCCCCGATCCGTTCGCTTCTAGAAACGGCTTCCAGCTCGGGGCTTGCTCGACCTCGGCCGTACAATCCCGAAATCCATGTTCCCTGAGCGACGCTAGAGCCGTGATCCGACAGGCAGTAGCAGAGTCTGAATCAATCCTCCCGAAAAGTTGGTGATGACGGTCTGAGTCAACTAATAGACCGCCTTCCGCGGGTCCTCCAGTTCGCTTCCGCACCACCGCCTCGAATTCGCCGGCAAGTTGAGCGTTGTATTCCCGGCGTGTCGCTGGATGGGTATGAGTCTCATATGCAGCATCGGTTATCACAGTTTTCTTTGTGAGCAGACGGTATGAATCTTTGATGTGATTGATGCTTGCGCCTACAGGAACACCAAGGATCTCATAGTATGTGCGAGCCATGGCCGCTCCATCGCCGCTCCATCTTTGGAGTGGAATCATTTCAGTTTACATCGAAGCGCAGTCGAAAAAGCCTTGACATGTTGCATGCTAGTACGGTAGGGTGCATGACAATACGCGAGTTCTAGCGACCTAAGCGCGACGCGCGGGTTGAGCTACTTCTTGAGCGCAGATTAGAGAGTCGAATTCGACTCTCCAAATCTCAGAAGGAGTATCAACCCAATGGCGCAAGACCGAATTCTCTACAGCAAGCGAGAAGCCGCGAACCTTCTCTCCGTTTCGCTTCGAACCTTCGAAAATCTGATTGCTACAAAGCAGCTTCCTGTCTGCCGGATCGGGCGACGTGTGCTCATCTCCGAGGAGGCACTCTCATCCTTTGCAGCCAAAGTCGCCACGTGCCCCAATGTGCAGCCAAGCCGTGCGGAGTCCTGAGTGTGAGCGGGCCGCACGTGAGCAGCATCGGTGCCAATTCGTTACGCAGGTATGGCGGGAAGCAATCGTATCCGATCCCCGTCTGGAATGGCATTTTTGACCATCGGAAGAAGATCGGGCCAGCAGTGTGGGTATTTCTCTGGTGCCTGGATCGCATCACGAAAGAGGAGGGAGGCCTGGGCCTTGTCCTTGGCGGCTCTGTCATTAGCGCCGAGAAAATAGCCAACGACCTCCAAGAGTGCGACAGAACGATCCGTCGCCACCTAAAACGTCTTGAGGAACACATGTACATCAACCTGAGGCGGACACCCTACGGTTTTCTGATCACAGTTACAAATTCGAAAAAGTTTAACATTTGGAGATCGGACAAGAGCGTCCAACCAGCTCGGACACAAGTGCTCATGAGATCGCAAACCGCTGCCCAACAGACGGACAAAAGTGTCCGGACCAATAAGGAAGATTCAGCAGTTGACTCAGCACTAAAGAAGAACCCTTTGTCATTGCAGTGCAACACCTGCAATGGCGAGCAACTGATTCACCAATCGGCCAACATACCAGGGCCGCGGCTCGTTCCCTGCCCAGACTGCACGAAAGTGTGTAGGGCAACCGGGTGAGCTACAACCCAGCAGTTGAGCTGACGCGAGACGCGGTTACTGTAACCGCGATACACCTCTAAGGGATTGAAAAGATGAGCCTAGAAACGGCAGATGTCCAATTGATGTCCCGCACACCTGGAAACGGCATAGAGCTGATTGATGCCGTCGAGCTGGCTGCTCGCTGGCGAGTGCCTGAATCTTGGATTCGAAATCGCACCCGCGCATGCACTCCGAAGGATGAGCGGATTCCTTGCATCCGGCTGGGTCGCTATGTTCGGTTTGAGTGGGGATCGCCTCACCTGGCGGATTGGCTGGCGAAAAAGCGCCAATAAGAAGGATTGGCCCATTTTCTCCTTGACTTGCATACCGCTAAGCAAGATAATGAACGGCATGGGAAAGAAACCGAACCCAAACGCACAGGCGCTAGGCAGTCTCGGCGGCAAAGCACGGGCGCGGAATTTGTCCGATGCAGAGGTCGCCAAGATCGCCAGCAAGGGCGGGAAAGCAAGGGCGCGGAAGCTGTCCGCTGCTGAGCGCAGCCGGATTGCGAAATTAGCCGTTGCAGCCCGCGAACGCGAGAGAAAAGGGGGAAGCTAGATATGCGCGAGCAAAAAGGGCAGATCATCCGAATTGGGGAGCGCTGGTACGTTCGATACTGGGAACGCCGAAACACAGGCGGAACCATCGAGCGCAAGCGCGTTACTCACCTGCTCGGCAACGTCACCACACGCGGGAAGCGCCCGCCAGCAGACATCGTAACTGAGGCACAGCGCCACATGGGAACCGTCTGCAATGGCACGATTCCTGCTGAAAGAATTGTTACGATTGCAGACTTCGTGGAAGCCGTGTACCTGCCTTGGACGAACGAACACAAACGGCCTTCTACTGCGAAGAGCTATCGCGACATCTGGGAAGATCATCTCAAGTCGCTCTGCGCTCAGGTCTGGTTGAAGGACACTCGGACATTCCACGTTCAAGGGTGGCTGAATCAGATTGGAGCGGGGAAGCTCAGCCGCAACACTCTGAAGCATGTCAAGAGCGTGATTAGCGGCGTTTTTACCCTTGCGAAGCAACAGGACTATTTCCAGGGGGAAAACCCCGTCCGCGATGCTGCCGTCAATCCTAAGGCAGCAGAAGCGCGGGAAACATATGCGTACAGCCTGGACGAAATCCAAGCCATGCTTGCTCTACTACCTGAGCCCGCTGCAACAGCTTTCGCCGTGGCTGCGTTCATGGGTCTGCGGCACGGTGAAATCCAGGGGTTGCTCTGGGAAAATTACCACGATGGTGAGTTGTTTGTTTCACGCTCGATCTGGAATGGCCATGTTAACGATCCAAAGACCCGCAAGGGGCGTGCGCCAGTCCCGGTGATTCGACAGCTCGCGGATCGTTTGGAAATACGCCGTCTGCGCTCAGGGAATCCACAAGCCGGACCAATTTTCGCAAACACCGTGGGCAAGCCCCTGTCCCTCAGTAGCCTTGTGAACCGCACCATTCTCCCGGCCCTCAATCGCTGCGAATTGTGCGGCAAGGGAGAATCGGAACATCCGAAAGAGACTCATCCGTATAAGCGCGACAGCCGCATCCCTGAGTGGCACGGCTGGCACGCGGCAAGGCGTGGTCTTGGAAGCAATCTCTACAGACTCGGAGTACCGGACATGGTGATTCAACGGATTCTGCGGCACGCCAATGTGAGCACTACAGCAACCTACTACATCAAGACGGCAGCCGATGATGTTAAACGCGCAATGGAGAAGCTCGAAAACAACATTCCGCAGACCGCGCCAACGCTTCGGGACACATACGGGACACTAGAAGCCCGCGAATTGGCAAGAGAGCAGAGCATTCAGTAGGAGCATGATGCGAACTAAGTGGTTGGGATTGCAAGAATCTGGCGGAGAGGGAGGGATTCGAACCCTCGGTACAGGTGTTAGCCCGTACAACGGTTTAGCAAACCGCCGCATTCGGCCACTCTGCCACCTCTCCGGCGTGCGGAGCTACAGTTTACCACGTTTGGAATGAGTGCTCTTACCGCTTCAGTCGCCGCTTCAGTCACATACACTTACGTGTCGCTAACTTAACGGTACCCATTCAACTGCTGTCGTTCCCTGGGTACATGGCTTTTCGATTTGCGAAAAAAGGTAGCAGCAAGTCGCCTCATAGCCGTGATCGCCAACCCTCGCGCCGATATCGGACGTAAAACAACGAGCGCCCTCCCATTGACACCGGAGGGCGCCGAAATATCGTGGAACGTTTCATCGTGCCGCACGATCTCAAGAGAACGATCTCAAGAGAACGAGCTCAAGAGAACGAGCTCAACAGGAAGGTTCTTGCACAGAATTCATATTAATAAGGTTACAACCGCACATGCAGCATCAATGCGGATTGAAAGCCTCGGTCAGCGATGTTATTTTCATGGCCCCTTTAACTTGCTCCGCCGTCGCAGAGGACCTAAGACGCAAGGTTACCGCATCTCCCGGAAGCAGATCGAAGTAATTATCGGAGCTTTGGACATCCATGTCGCCGAAAGATAGGTATACGTTTCGAGCGAGCTTTTGCGACTGTAAAGTAATCGTGTAATCTTCGCCGGATTTATTGAAAGTGGCCTCGATCTTGGGAGCAACCGGCAGTTCCAGGTTGTGAGTTAAATCGAAAAATATGAGATTCCGGGAGATTTTCTTTCCGGCCACTTCCAGGTCAAACACCAGGAAGCTGCGGTGAGGATCGCCTTTTGCCGAGAGCACTGCTTTATCGACTGTAAAGTAGATTGCACTCGATTGCGCGGGGACTTGCACTTCTTTTGCTTGCTCAAGCAACGAGTTCCCGGAGAAATCCAGCAGGCGCATGTGGATCGTCGCGGAAAGTGGCTGAAGTTTGTCGGACACAACGTAAACGTCTACTTTGTCGTCGTGCAAAAAGGGCGAGATCAGCACGTCGTCGTAGAAGCGGCGGGCATAGTAGTGCAGAGCTTTCCAGCGCCCGTAGTAATCGATGCTGGCCCAGGAAGCGACCGGCCAACAGTCGTTCAACTGCCAATACAAAGAACCCATCGTACGCGGACGCTGTCTGCGTAAATGCTCGGCGCCGATCTTGATGATCTCCGCCTGTTGCACCTGGCTGAGATAGACGAATGCAGCAAAGTCTTTCGGCTCCCGGTACTCGCGCAACATATAAGTAAGGATGCGTTCATTCCCGCCCTTATTTTTCTGGTGTGCCTGCATCACGGTGGAACGAATGTCGAAGTCCTCGGGCTTGGCAAACGTGCCGATCGTGCGCATCTCCGGAAACGATTGAAATCCAAATTCCGACATGAACCGCGGAAATTGCAGGGTATAGTCCGAAGCCGGCGCCTGCGCGTGCCACACCTGCCAGTAGTGCATATCGCCGTTGTGTGGATTGTCCGGAACTTCTTCGAAATTTGCGCTGGGAGAACTCGGCGTGTAGGGCACGGGATCGCCATATTGCGCGACTGCGCTCTTTAGAATGTCGGCGAACATAATCACATAATCCTGCCAAACGCGTTCGCGAGCCTCCGCGGAAATTGACTCCTTGAATTCCTGGCGATCTCCCCAATGGTGCCATCCAGTTTCGATCTCATTATTCCCGCACCAAATGACGATGCTCGGGTGATCCCGCAAGCGCTTGATCTGGTCGATGGCTTCTTGCCGGACGTTTTCCTGAAAAGCGACGTCGCCGGGAACCATGTCTCCGCCGAACATGAATTCCTGCCAAACCATAATGCCAAGCTCATCGCAGATATCGTAGAAATCGTCAGACTCGTAGTACCCGCCGCCCCACTCGCGGACCATATTCATGTGCGCGTCGCGCGCGGATTGCAGAATGTTGCGATGGATCTCCGGAGTCACACGGTTGGGAAAACTGTCGAACGGAATCACGTCCGCACCCTTGGCGAATACAGAAATTCCATTCACGACGAATTCAAAGCTCTTTCCCCATTGATCGGGAACGCGGCGCAGTTCTACAGAACGCAGCCCGGTTTTCGTCTCGGCGTGAGCTGCGGCGTCACGGCCGATACGGATCGAAGCAGAAAACCGGTAGCGGTTCTGCGCTCCGTATCCCACGGGATACCAGAGCTTCGGTGCAGCAATGCGCAGCGGGAACGAAACGTGATTGATGCCGGCATTGAGTTGCAGCGTTTGAGTTTCGTCGGAGGTTTGCGGCCCCGACATTTCATCGTGCGCGAATGCCAGAGTGGCGCTTGTAGGCTTACTCGCGTCGATATCGAGCTCTGCCGTAACGTTGGCCAAATCGGCCGTGATGCTCTGTTGGTGAATGTGGAAGTTGTCAATGCGCAACCCATCCCAGGTTTCAAGACGCACCGGCTGCCAAATGCCTTCGGTCATGAAGCGCGGCCCCCAATCCCAGCCGTAGTTATACGGAGCTTTGCGCGTGTAAGGCGCGGTCGCGATGTTCTCTTCATTCCCGTAATTGTGGGTTGAGATCGAGGGCAATATATAAGGTAGCGATTTAGCGTAGGGAATCATCTTCTCAACGGCCGAATGGAAAACGATCCGGAGCGTATTCGGTCCAGATTTCAGCAGCGTCTTTGCCGGGATTCGCCACTGGCGGAACATGTTGTCCGCGTGCAGAATCGCCTGATCATTCAGGTAGACGTCCGCAAAAGTATCCAGCCCGTCAAACACCAGGTCGAGATGGTCGTGCGCGAGCGCGGCCGCATCCACTTGGAAGGTAGTTTGATACTCCCAATCCGCCAGGCCGATCCACTGGAGCCGGAACTCATTATCCCGGTCGAAGGGGTCGGGAATGAGCTTGCTGTTCAGCAGGTCGGTTTGAACCACTCCCGGAACTTGCGCGGAATGCCATTCCTTAACGTCAGCTCTGTCTGCATTTGCCACGGCTCGGAACTGCCAGCCGGAATTTATGGTTCGCGCCGTAGGCTCGGCCGCTTCCAATGGTGTGCTGGCTAGAGAGCAGAAAACTAGAGCGCAGAACAGAAGATAGCTGAGAAAAGAAGCAGCGACAGCAAACCGACTGCGAGGGCATCCGGGCCGCGACAGTTTCATTGGGGGCACTCCTCTTTATATGGTGAGCACTACGAATGCTGTGTCGTCGAATGAAGATATCATCCTGGCTATGCTTTGGGTGGAACTGATTGCTGGTTCCCAGGATGGTACCGATGCCTCGCGATTTCAACTGGTAGCGGCGGTGTTCGGGGCTGTAATGGCCACAAGCGGGAAGCGGCAGTCGGTTCGCCGGCTAACCCTTTCTACAGCCTGCCCGGAGCCTCACAGACGACTGCCACCCGCTCGCTTGTTCGTATTTCGTAACAAAAATCACTTTTTTCCGCGGCGAACCGGATTTGGTGCAAGACTCAGTGGCAACTGAGGGGGACGAGTGACTCCGACGGACTGCCCGCGCTGCGGCGGTACCGGATACGTGGCCAAGCCAGTGGACATCAGTGGTAAGTCCGAGGGGGTGGCATTTATCCGGATGAAGTGTCCGGCCTGCGCAGGCACCGGAAGGAATAACTCAATTCCACCTTCTACCGCGGGCTGACCGCACGGCCTGTGGTGCTTGCGAAAACGTACGAGCCCGGGGCGTCATGTTTTCCCGCCCTGAAGTGCCGTTCCCGGGCCCGACGTTCCCACCCGATGGCTCTTGAGAAGGGCACGAGTTTTACGGCCTGCGGAAAAACCAGATCCGCATGCTAACTCTCGTCCCTCACCTTTCATTCAGGCAGTGACGGCCGCTTTCGTGCGGCGCCGCCGGGAGGCGGATGCGGTTTCGACCCGGTTTCGTCCCGCCGCTTTGGCGCGGTAGAGCGCTTTGTCGGCGGCCTGCACCACTTCATCCGGCGATGAACTCTGCTGGGTCGACGTTGCCACTCCAATGCTGGCCGTAACCGAAAGGCTGGCTGGCGCGGCAGCCTGTGTGAGTTGCCGGATGGCATGGCCGGTTTGGGTGCGCGTACGCGGACGCAGATTGCGCCGGTCCGGACCGCGCGCTTCTTGACGCCGGTCTGTGTCATTGCCGCGGAGGCGAAAGCTGCTGCCTTCGATGCTGGCGCGCAACTCTTCCAGATGATCCAGGACGTCCCCGGTAGTTTTGCCGGGGAAGACGACGGCGAATTCCTCGCCGCCGCAACGATACGCTTGTCCTCCACCGGTTACCCGCGCAAGCCGTGACGCAACCAGACGCAGCACCTGGTCTCCGGTGTCATGACCGTAAGTGTCATTGCAGCGTTTGAAGTGGTCGATGTCGACCATCGCAATGGAATACGGCGACTCCAGGCGAAGCAACGCCTCGTGAAAGGCGCGGCGCGAGGGCAACGCGGTGAGTTCATCGTGATAGGCAAGAAGATACGATGTCTCGACCATCGAAACCGCGAGTATGAAAGCCGCCGTGGCGAAGTATGCGGAGGGAATCCGTCCTGCCCCTCCGAAGCGGAGAGCCAGAACGGTTGCGGCCAAAGACCACAGAAGTCCGCTTTCGACAGGCTTGTGGAACAGCAGAAAGCGAATGAGCAGAACCACCGCAGCGCCTGCGAAAGCGATCAACGTCGCGAAAGGCAAATGCGGCCCAATGACTTGATGATGCAAAACTCGCGGCGCGCTCGCCAGTGGATCAGGCCGGCAGAGCACCGCGACGATGACCGACTCGACGAACAGTAACAACGCTGCAGGAGCGATGCTGGAGAAGCTGAATCCCTTTTCCTGCGCCAGTGAGAGCAGCACGAAGTCCAGCGGCAACAGCAATCCGACCGCAACCAGAGCTGTGTTTCCCGGTCCGCTGGCCGCGGCATGTCCGGCAGAGAAGCCGGCAGAAAAGAAAGAGAAATAGGAGATGGCGCGTTCCGCGAGGAACAGCACCAGCAAAGCAAAGAAGATGCGGCTGGAATGGAATCGCCACGCGATCAGAAGCCCCGCGATCAACGCCCCATAAAGCGCAAAAGTGATGAGCGCAGCACTGAGCGCGATCAGGCCACTATGCACCAGGACCGCGACCGCCAGAATCCAGATAGCTGGAGTCAGCAGCGACTTCATCGAAGTTTGGCCCTGATGATCATTCGAAGCGTTTGTTGTGCAAGCAGAGTCCTCTGCAGATTATGGTCTTCAGGTTATATCTGGAGTCGCCCGGAGAGTAATTGACGGAAAGGGTTCGGAGGGAAAAGCTCGGCGGGTGGGGGCTGGACCAGCCTATGTCAGGTCTCTACTCTCGAGGGTGCCCCGTCCAAGCTTCGCTTGGGCGGGGATTTTCTGCTGGTCCCCGCAGCTTCAGCGTAGGAAAAATCCCACGCTCGCGAATCCGCGCGGTCCACTGCGACTCAATCTCCACCATCCCAACCTTGTAACTCCTGTGGAAAGGGTTTTCGAACGGTTCGTCATGATGTAGACGAAGTATGCTTTCTCAGGGTGCATTTCATCCCCGAAAAACGCGGGGAATCAAGTCAACGAGTGCTATCGCCTGTTAACAACAGTTACGTCCGGTTTGCCCGTCACTCGCGACGACTCCGTGAGGCTCGGACTGTCCGCGCGGGACTGCCAGTTCTGACAGTAGCCGGGGTGGCACGGTGCTTATAGACTCCGCCCGTCCCTATAAGTGCGTCTGCTTGAGCATATCGTTCCGCGTATCTCAAGAGGAGTAAATAAATGACGACGTTAACCATCTCGCCGGCAATTCCGGTCGCCTCACCCACGACAAACGTGCACGACAAAGCAACGCAATTCAGCTCCGCCGACCTGACGAAACGCACGCAGGAGCGCCGCGCGGTCGAGGCCGCGATTTGGGGCATGCCCATTGTCAGCTTCGATGTAATGCGACAGGGTTTCTTCCGCGATGCGAAGGCGAATTACGGCGACATTATGTATTGGTCAAAATTCTCGACTTGGAAGAACCAGACGACCACGCCCAATACCTCCACTCGTTACGTCATTTTCTTTACCAACACTAAGAACGGTCCTGTCGTGTTGGAGATCCCTCCTGCTGGCGACGCCGTGCTCTTCGGGACTGTGCTCAATGCCTGGCAAGTACCGCTGGTTGACGTCGGTAACGCAGGCGAGGATCTTGGCAAGGGCGGCAAATACCTGCTCCTGCCTCCCGACTACAAAGGCGAGATTCCGTCGGGTTATATCACCGTGCCGTCCCAAACCTACAACGGTTTCGTCGCGCTGCGTGTGGTTTCGAAGAGCGAACAGCCCGATGATGTTCGCAAAGCTATCTCCTATCTGAAGCAGCTCAAATCGTATCCGCTCGCGGCAGTGAACTCCCCGCCCGAGCAGCGATTTGTAGATATGGCCGACACGCTCTGGGATGGCATCGTCCGCTTCGACGAAAGTTTTTACGCAAGCCTCGCTGCCATGGTCAATGAAGAGCCGCTACAGCCGCGTGACCTTCTGATGCTGGGTCTGCTTCGATCGCTTGGCATTGAGAAGGGCAAGGAGTTCAAGCCCGACGCCGCGACGCAGGCAGTCTTGAAGCAGGCGAGCCAGGAAGCGCACGCTTGGTTCATGGATCGGCTGTTGACCTACGGGCAGCGTTTTTGGTCCGATCGCAAGTGGGATATCCCGGCGCCTCCCATCGCGGCCGCATCGCAATTCAAGTGGGAAGCCGCTGACTACTTCGACGGAGATGCGCGTGGCACTGGCTTCTTCAGCTTTTACGCTCCGCCAGCGAAGCTCGGCGCGGCCACCTTCTATCTCGGTGCGCTCCTCGATGACCAAGGCCAGCGGCTCAGCGGAGAAAATTCCTACCGCTTGCGCGTCCCCGCCAACGTCCCGGCCCAACAGTTCTGGGCGCTCACAATTTACGACAACGAAACCTGCAGCTTCATCCGTGAGGCAGAGCGTGCAGGCCTCGATTCCTACGATCAACAGATGAAGCGCAATCCTGACGGCTCGGTGGACCTCTACATCGGCCCAACGTCGCCTGCGGGTCAAGAAGCCAACTGGATTCCAACCGTCTCCGGAAAAGGCTGGTTTCCCTTCTTCCGTTTCTACGGCCCAGAGAAAGCGCTGTTCGACAAGTCGTGGAAGCTAGCTGACATTGAGAGGGTGAAATGACCTTGGCGACGACCGTAGCAGACGCGCAGCAGACGCAGTCCGTCGAGACCCGCATCGGCAAGCTCGACTTTGAGCAGGGCCTGCCGACTGAGAAGACGGTCACGAAGCTGTTCGACGAACTCGACTTCCAGCGCGCGGTGCAATGCTACCTCTGGGCGCTGCCGATCGTCAGCATGGACCAACTCATCAACATTTCGCAGGCCAACTCGGGCGCTAAAGATGGCGAGGTCACTATTGCCGAAGGCTACCGCAACGTCAGCGCCTATCTCACTGCCAACGCAACGACGCCTTATGTATTCGGAGCGCTTAACCTTGCGACAACCGGTCCGACCGTGCTGGCAGTGCCCCCCGGTCTCATCGCTGGGTCAGTTGTGGACATGTGGCAGCGAGCTACCACCGATATTGGTGTCACCGGTCCAGACAAGGGGCACGGTGCTAAGTTCCTGCTTGTAGGCCCGGGACAGCAGGTTCCCGATGCTGAAGGTTATTTCGTCGTGCACTCGCCAACCTTTCGCACCGTCTTCTTTTTCCGGGCGCTCGATCCCGATCCAGCAAAGGCGAATGCATTGAAGACCGGAGTGCAAGTCTATCCATTCGCCGAGCGAGAGAGTCCGAAGCCGACTCGGTATATCACGCCCAGTCCGGGCCGCCCCGTCACCTTGTCGTATCAGCCGCGCGGGTTGGAATACTGGAAGGTGCTTTCCGAAGCGCTCGCCAACGAATCTGTTGAAGACCGCGACCGGTTCTTCATGGCGATGCTCAGGCCGCTCGGCATTGAGCCGGGCAAGCCGTTCACGCCCGACGAGCGGCAGGAGAAGCTCCTTACGGAGGCGGCTTTTATCGGTGAATCAATGGCCAAGGCCAACTCGTTCGACAAGCGATTCGCGGGGGCGCGTTACCGCCCGGACGCCCGTTGGGACTATGTGATCATGGTCGATCCGCTGCAAGACTTGCCCGGCTTCAGCCAACTCGACGAGCGCGCCGCCTACACATACGAAGCGGTCTTGATGTCGCGGGCGATGGTGACCAAGACTCCGGGTCAAGGCAGCACCTACCTCGCAAGCTATCGAGATAGCACCGGTTCCGCATTTGACGGTGCCAGCACTTACCAGCTGCACGTGCCCCCTAACCCACCCGCGAAGCAATTCTGGTCCATCACGCTGTACGACCTGAACACGCGCACTCTAATCCAGAACAAAGAGCACCTTGCCGACCGCAGTTCGCGACAGCCGGACCTCCTGAAAAACGCTGACGGATCGGTGGACCTCTACTTCAGTCCGACCCCAGCGAAAGGTTTCGAAACAAACTGGATTCCGACCGTGCCCGGTCAGGCGTGGTTCACCTACCTCCGCCTCTATGCGCCCACCGAAGCCTACTTCGATAAATCGTGGAAGCTCCCGGACATCGAAAGAGTGAAATAGCCGCGATCACATGGGATAGCGAAGAAGAACTGCGGTTGCAACTCCTGGTCAGTCCGCCAATAGGAAGCAATCCTCTCAAATAGCGATAAATCGCGATTACACTCATTGACCCAGCTGGGCGGACTGCGTTGCCCGGCGGCCCAGCCGAGCATCTGAAAACTTGTCAATAGGCAAACACCACCTCATCGGACTTAAGTTGCTCACAGCATTGGTCAAATATACTTCCAAAAATGTCCCATTCACCCCTCCAGATGTGATATAACAGAACCATAAGATAAAGCTTTAAGAAACACGAGGCGCGGCCCATGGGCCGCGCCTTTTCTTTTGGGCGAATGTCAGGCGCGACACGACATGGCGAAGTGCAAAGGCTTCAGAAATTACAAGCAGCGCGGCGAATGGGTGGAGCTCCAGTTTATGGCGCGGGCCCTGCGCAAAAGATTCAGAGTTTCCAAGCCCTGGGGAGATTCCTCCGCCTACGACGTTGGCGTCGAATACGGGCGGCAATTTCAGAGGGTGCAGGTAAAGTCGACCAGCTACCGCCTTGCCAACGGCTATCTCTGTGGCTTCAAACCCAACCAGAGGAGCAAGCGATATACCGCATCGCAACTCGACTTTTTCGCGGCTTACATCGTCCCGGAAAATGTGTGGTACATCATCCCCGCAGCCGTTGTCCTGAAGACCAAGAGCAACGACCTCATGCTATGTCCCGTGCACCAACCAAAACGCGATCGCTATCGCTACGAACATTACCGCGAAGCCTGGAATCTGCTGCGCAGCCCTGCGACGCACGTGTAGTTCGCCGGATTCTCTTGTCATCCTGAGGCTGCGGAGTCCTCGGCTTCGCCGAGGACTCCCAACGAAGGACCTCTGCAAGTTGCCGGCGGGTTCGGCGCTGCCGGCGACTACAGAGGTCCTTCGACCCGCAAAGTGCGCGGGCCTCAGGATGACAGGATGCTGTGCGCTGCACTCCTCCTGTTTTGAACTTGCGCCCATTCCCGGAAACACACACCTTCGTGCAGCAACTTCTCGGCTGCATTTCAGCTTCCTCTAATTAGAATCGCTCTGTAATTAAGGCCTCCTTATGAGAATTCTGATGGCGGAAGATGATGCGGCGCTGGCCAGTTTTGTGCGCCAGGGATTGCAAGCGGAACATTACACGGTGGATGTGGCTGAGGATGGGGAGCGGGCGCGGGCCATGGGAAGCGAGATCGACTACGATCTGGTGATTCTCGATCTGAATCTGCCGCGCGTGGATGGAGTGGCGGTGTTGCGCCATTTGCGGCTGAAGCGGCCCACTCTGCCGGTGCTGGTGCTCACCCTGCGCAGCCGGGTGGAAGACCGGGTGCAGTGTCTGGATACCGGAGCCGACGATTATCTGCCCAAGCCGTTTTCGTTCAGCGAACTCTCGGCGCGCATTCGCGCGCTGCTGCGGCGCAGTCATTTGCCGTCGGAGTCGGTGCTGGTGGTGGAGGATCTGAAACTGGATCGCGTCGAACACCGCGCCGAACGCGCCGGACGGCGGATCGAGCTTACCTCGAAAGAATTTTCGCTGCTCGAATATTTGATGCGCAACGCCGGACGGCAAGTATCGCGCGCCATGATCATCGAACACGTGTGGAACCTAACCTTCGACACGACTACAAATGTGGTGGATGTCTACATTAATTATGCTTCCTCGCAAGTGGATAAGAGGAAGGTCGGCAAACTTTCTCTGGCCATCCAAGTGGCATTTCAGGAGTTGGGCGTATTCCCGGCCTCAACCACCAAGGTTCCGCTGGATCTCAATGACCCAATGCCTTTTAGCACGGTGCAGGCCATTCAAAACGTTGAGCGAACTGCTCAACTTGGACGTATCGCTTCCTCCCCCACCGATTCCCTGGCGGGCTCCTCCCGCGAGACCGATCTCGCCACTTTACGAAGCGAATTGGAGCAGGCGCTGCACGGAGAAATCGCGCTGCACCAGGTGTCACTGCACCGCGATAGCGATGGCCTGGTGATCAGCCTCCGCGAATTCGGCTTCTTCGATAGCGGTTCGGCGACCATTAAGCCCCAAGCTCTGCCGGCTCTGGATCGCATTGCTTCGATTCTGGCAATCCGCACCTGCAGGCTGCGCATCGAAGGGCATACCGATAATGTCCCCATTCATACGGCCCAGATGACCTCCAATTGGGAACTTTCGACGGCTCGCGCCACGGAACTGATTCGCATTTTGATCATCGACCACGGCTTCGCTCCAGCAAGACTCTCGGCGGCCGGCTACGCCGAGTATCACCCGATCGCCAGCAATCTCACGGTCCAGGGGCGAGCGCAGAACCGCCGCGTCGACATAGTCATCTTAAGCGAACCCGGCTTGAACTAAGCCGGCGAACCGGAACCGGCATCCGCGATCGAAAGCAATTCGGGAAGCCATTTCCGCCTCTGCCGTAAGAGCCCACCCTCGCCCCATCAATCATCCTCCTGCCTCTTTCCTGTGGCCCATCGGCGTTCCAGCTAAAGTCCCGCTCCATGGTGCCGATGGGATTTCAGAGGTATGAATTGAACCGCCTTGAGGGCTGCCCCGCCAGTAGTGAAGTCGTTCGGACCAGCAGAGCAACAACCACGCAGGTGACAAAAGATGGAATCGAGTACTCATAAATCGAAAGGAGGGTCCCGTACCCACGAGCCTGGGCAGGCACACGAGGAGTTGCTGCAGTTGGTCGGCTTCCGTGTGGGCGGCGAAGAATTCGTGATCGATATTTTGCGGGTGCAGGAGATCATCCGTACGCAGCAATTGACTCGTGTCCCGAACTCGCCCGAGTGCATGGAGGGAGTCATGAATCTGCGCGGAAGAATCATTCCCGTCATAGGCCTCCGCAAGCGATTCGGTCTCGAAGAAGTTCCTCCCGACAAGCAGAACCGCATCGTGGTGGTCGAAATCCAGGGGGCAGTACTTGGCTTCGTGGTGGACGCCGTTTCTGAAGTCCTCCGCATTCCAGCCGATACCGTTGAGCCACCTCCGCGCATTGGCCTGGTCGAGCGGGAATACGTTGCGGGGGTTGGGAAGGTCGGTGACCGTCTGCTCATTCTGCTGGACGCTGATCGGCTGATGAGTGGCACTGAGCAAGCAATGATTGGCACTGCCGCGACACCAGCATGAAATACGGTCTGCTATAGAGGAGCAAGAACTCCGTGAGTGATGACCTTTTACACGATCCTTCGTTAATCCAGGAGTACCTGGTGGAATCGGAGGAGCTTCTCCAGCGTATGGACCAGGACATGGTTGCCCTGGAGACAACTCCAAATGATGCGGAGTTACTCAATCGCATCTTTCGTGCGTTGCACACGATCAAAGGCACCTCCGGCTTTCTCGGCTTCGAGCCGGTCATTCGGTTGAGTCATCGCGCCGAAGATGTTCTCAACGCCTTGCGCAAGGGTGAAGCTCAACTGACTCGCCCGATCATGGACGCGCTGCTGGCCGCACGCGACTTCTTAGGCAAGATGCTCCAGGATATTCCCGCGGGCGGTTTGCAGCAGTATGAGATGGGCTCGCTGCTAAAGGACCTTGAAGCCGCTCAAACTGTCGGACAAAAATCTCCCTCCCTGGGAGAACTGCTGGTCAAAAAGGAAGTGATCTCTCCTTCCACGCTGGACGCTGTGCTAGCGGAACAGTCGTCGTCCGCGGAGCCGCTCAAGCTTGGACAAATGCTGGTGGAAAAAGGGTTGGCTTCCCCGGCAGAAGTCGGCAATGCGCTGGTTCGCCAGAAAGAGATTGCCCAGCTTCAGGCTGCAGCCCCCACCATGCGTGTAGACGCGGCCAAACTGGACGACCTCATCAACCTCATCGGAGAACTCGTGCTGGAGCGCAACCGCTTGCTCCAGCTCAGCCGCGACTCATCTTCGGGAAAGCTGGCGGTTAACGAGTTGAATTCATCGCTTGCCCAGTCCTCCGCGCGCTTAAGTTTCATCACCGAAGAATTGCAGTCGGCTGGTCTCAAGACCCGCATGGTTCCCATCGAAACTGTCTTTCGCCGGTTCCCCCGTTTGGTTCGCGACGTGACTGCCAATCTGAAAAAAGAAGTGGACCTGTCTCTTCTTGGACAAGATACCGAGCTGGATAAGACGATGGCCGAACTCGTCGGCGATCCGTTGGTCCACTTGGTCCGCAATTCCCTCGATCATGGCATCGAATTGCCAGCGGCCCGCGAACAAGCGGGCAAGCCACGACGGGGCAATATCCGTCTGGAAGCCCGTCAGGAAGGCGATCAAATTGTCATCAGCATTTCCGACGACGGAGCAGGAATGGATCCGGTGAGAATCGGGCGCAAAGCTGTGGAGAAGGGATTGGTGACTGCGGAACGTCTACGCGGATTGAGTCCGCGCGAAATTATCGACTTTATTTTTCTTCCCGGCTTCAGCACCGCCGAACAGACTACCGATCTGTCGGGACGCGGAGTGGGCATGGATGTGGTTCGTACCAATCTCAAGAAATTGAACGGCACGGTTGAGATCGAAAGCCATCTCACGCAAGGCACAACCGTAAAGCTTCGCTTGCCTCTTACCCTCGCCATTCTGCCCGTGCTCCTGGTGCAGGTCGGGAAGGAGATTTACGCTCTGCCTTTGCGCTCGGTTGCGGAGACGGTGCAGATCAATCCCAAGCATTTGCACCAGGTGGAAGGCAGCGAAGTCCTCTGCCTGCGAGAGGAAACTCTGCCGCTGTTGCGGTTAGATCAAATGTTCCCCGCGCGGCCGGGTTCCACACCGCAACTGGCAGCCGGCTCTCTTTCTGCCTCCGCGGGCGATGAGGGTCGGAAGGTCGTGATTCTGGGAGTAGCGGAAAAACGGTTCGCGCTTCTGGTCGACCAGTTGCTCGGGCAGGAGTCCACCGTAATCAAACCTTTGGGAGTTTTCCTCCACGGGTGTTCGAGTGTGGCGGGCGCCACGATCAGCGGCGACGGCCAGGTTCGGCTGGTTCTCGACCCTGCGGGTCTGCTCGCAAATCTACGACCTGCCCCGCCCATGATTCAAAAGGCTTCCGCGTGACGAGTGCACCTTCGCTGCGAGCGGCCCCCACAACGGATGGTCCCCCCGATCCTGAACTCGTGCGCATCCGCGACATGATTTACCAGACCGCAGGAATTTTTCATCCTGACAATAAGCTTCGTCTGCTGCAGGATCGTTGCGGCCGCCGCATGAAGGAACTCCGCGTACCAACGCTGCGCGAGTATTCCGAATGCCTCACCATCCGGCCCAACCGGCAAGCGGAACTGGTTGCCCTATTGAACGAGATCACGATTGGAGAAACCTCATTCTTCCGCAATCAGCCCCAGCTTGACGCTCTACGCCGCATCGTAATCCCCAAAATCCTTGAAGCGAAATCCAACCTTCCGCTGCGCCGGCTCCGCATCTGGAGTGCGGGCTGTTCCACCGGGGAAGAACCTTACACTCTCCGGATGTTGACGCTGGAGGAGGCAAACGGCCAGCTTAAAGATTGGTCGACAGAAATTCTCGCCACCGACCTTAACGAACGCTCCCTGGCGCATGCTCAAGAGGCGGTTTACGGCAGCTATAGCACCCGCAACCTCACGCCTGCCCTCCGCAATCGGTACTTCCTTACGCAAGGCGATAAGCTGCAGGTGAACGCTCTGGCGCGCTCCAACATCAGCTTCAGCAGACTCAATCTATCCGACGATTCGCGCATGACCTTCATGAAGAGCATGGATGTCATCTTTTGCTGCAACGTGCTCATCTACTTCGATCTGGCGTCCAAGAGACGCGTCATTCAGCACTTTTTCAATAACCTGCTGCCTCACGGATATTTATTTCTGGGCCATTCTGAGTCCCTTTTCGGCGTAAACGATGACTTTCGGTTGGTCCACTTGCCCGGAGCTACTGCCTATGTAAAAGGGGAACGCACACCGGCGGGAGCTAAATCGCTATGACAGCCGCAACCGCAACCAAAAAGGTATTACTGCAGCGGCTCGAAGGCTTACATCAAATTCCAACGATCCCGGCCGTCCTTGCCCCTTTGCTTCGTTACTTGCAGCAGCCGGTGGAGCAGCTCGACGTGCAAAAGGTCACGGACCTTCTTTCTCAAGACAAGTCGTTGGCGGCACAGTGCCTGCAAATGGCAAACTCGCCGCTTTTCGGACGGTCACAAAATGTGCAGTCGCTGCGCGGAGCAGTCGTCAGCCTGGGCTTCCATCACGTCAGCGATATCGCCATGACGTGTGGCGTATTGAACATGCTGCCTCGCGATAAAAGCAGCCTGGATCCGGTGGTCTTCTGGGAGCACTCCCTGGGATGCGCGCTGGTCTCGCGCCATCTCGCGCGCAAAATCAATTTCGGCGATCCCGGGAAAGCATACCTTGCGGGTCTGCTCCATGACTTGGGAATCATCGTCAATCTTTGGCTCTTGCCGAAGGAATTTCGTGCCGCTTGGGAGACCGGGAAAATCGAAGGCATTCCCCTGCATGAGGCGGAACAAAGGTCCATGGGCTTTACCCATTGTGACAGCGGACGTCTGCTCGCCGAGCGCTGGAACCTTGCTCCCGAGCTCATTGCGGTTGTCAGTTATCACCATTCTCCGGAAACATCAGTCGACCACGCGGGGCTAGTCGCCTTAGTGCAGTTGGCCGATTTGCTTTGCCGCATGAGCGGGCTGAACTACGGCTATGTGGAGGAACGGCAGGTGAATCTCGCCGAAGAGTCCGGCTTCGGCCTTCTCGCCCAACATTCCACAACCCTGAAGGACTTTGACTGGGCGCGGCTGACGTTCGAACTCGACTCCTACATGGACGAAGTCCACAGCCTGGTACGCGCCATCTACCGAACGTGAACAATCAACGCCCGAACTCGCAAATACGCGTGCTCATCGTGGACGACAGCGCCTTTATGCGTACCGCGCTTTCCCGCATGATTGGTTCCGATCCAGATATCTGCGTTGTGGGCACTGCCAGCAGCGGCAACGAAGCTCTGCAAAGAGTACCCTCCCTCGATCCTGATGTCATTACTCTCGACGTGCAGATGCCCGGTCTGGATGGGTTGCAAACCCTGACCCGTATCATGGCCGAGTTCCCGCGGCCTGTCATCATGGTTAGCTCGCTAACCTTGAAAGACGCGGAAACCACCTTCAGCGCTCTGGCAGCTGGAGCCTTCGACTATGTACCCAAACAACTTTCCTCCACCTCCCTGGACATTCTTCATCTTCAGCATGATCTAATTGCGAAGATCAAGGCGGCGGCGGAATCGCGGCATTTTGATGAACCTCTCATCGTCCCGCGCAAGCCTCCCCGGCCAGTGGCCATACCGATACGGGAAGCATCTCTGGGCTCTCCCGCTATCGTTGCTCTGGGCACCTCGACCGGAGGCCCGAAGGCCTTGCAGGAGATTCTTCCAATTCTTCCCGCGGATATCCCAGTCCCGATTCTGGTCGTGCAGCACATGCCATCAGGTTTCACCGCTCCGTTTGCCAGGAGGCTGAACGACCTTTGCGCCGTTTCCGTGTGCGAGGCGGTACATGGCGAAGCCGTCCTGCCAGGGATGGTATACATTGCTCCGGCGGGATCTCATTTGACGGTGGAGCGCGCTGGCTCTCGAACCACAGTTTGTCTCTCTGACAAACCCGAGCATCAGCTGCATGTTCCCTCCGTCGACGTCATGATGCAATCGGTCGCCTCCGCCTTTGGTTCGCTAGCGATGGGAATTATTATGACGGGCATGGGATCAGACGGGGCGCAAGGAATGAGCGCCATCCATCGTGAGGGTGGTCTCACCATAGGCCAGGATGAGCCCAGTTGTACCGTTTACGGCATGCCTCGCGCTTGCGCGGAAATGAGAATCCTTGACCGGGTAGTGCCGCTCTTGCAGATTCCCCATGAAATTCTCCAGGCTACGCGCTACCGTAGAGCAAGCGTGAGTTAAGCGGATGCGCCAAAATCGAATGGATCCCTATCCAGCACTTCCCGCACTCGCTGCAACAGTGTCGAGATGGAAAAAGGCTTGGCCAGATACTCCTTCCCGTAAGGAGCGAGCTCGCACAACGTGAGCTGTTCCACATAGCCGCTCATCAGAATGATCCGAATATGTGGACACAGGAAGAAAAACTTCTGCGCCAGTTCACGGCCGCTTATCCCGGGCATGACAACATCAGCAAGGAGTAGATCAACCGGCTCGGAGGATTCGCGGTAAGCCTCTAACGCTTGCGTTGCGCTATCCGCAATCACTACTCTATAACCAGCCGACTGCAGAGCTTCGCCGGTCGCCTTTCTTACCAATGCTTCATCTTCGACCAGTAAAATCGTCTCTTTCCCGCCCCACTGGCAGGTATTCACTAGCCCGGCGGCGATGGCCGCTTCAAAGACGAAGGTGGACGGAAGCTCAGACAGCTTCTCTCCGCCCTCCGGCGCTGCTTCCTCGACGTTGGCCTGAGAATTCAACTTGTTCACTCCTTAAACCACCAAACATGGACAGCACATCAGCAGCCATACTCTTCGTCCCCAAACAAAGGCGTTCAAGCGAAAGAAAACGAATCACTTTGTGGTGAACGATGAAATGCCCGGGAGATACATTTCGCGCACTCGATTCCTCTTTCGGAAACCGCCATGCCGAACGAGTTCGGATGCGGGAGACGCGAAGAGAGCCGCCGCTGTGCGGGTTGCAGCCTTCGCCCGCTTATTACTTTGGGCTGGTAAGGATGGTTTCGTTCGGATCCAGCAAAAGCTTGTGTGTTCCCGCAGGCGCAGACAAGTGAAACGGAGTTTCCGGCCCATCGGCAAACACGCGGCCTAGCGACACTGGCGTCCTCCCGGAAACCGCTGCATAGATCGGGACGGATGTGACCAACGTGTCAGGCGAATCCTCTTGCCGTATGACCCCAGTCGCGACCACGCCGTTCGCCTTCGCTGTAAACTTTACGCCGTGCAACTCCAGCCTGGGCAAGGAAGTGCCGTTTACCCAGCCATCCATAAACCAGTCGAGCGAAGCTTTCCCTTCATATCGCAACGATGGTGGCAGACCCTCGGCGAAAACATCCAGCAGTTGGCGAGTGCTGATAGCTTTGCCTTCGTAACGCTCGCGAAGTTTTCGCAGAGCCTGCACGAAGGGATCTTGCCCCGCACCTTGGCTTGGTCCTGCTCGTCGCCCCTCCGCCGCAGCATCCTGCAACATCGAGTGCAGCATGTGGAAGAGCCACGTCCCTCGTCCGTAGCTGATGGCTTCATAGGAGCCTGGAAAATGCGACGAGGAGAGTCGGCTCCCCAAGGTGACCGGGCCGGCATCTTTGGGCAGGTTGCCCTCTTTATTTTTCGCCAGTAAATCTTGCCGATATTTTTCCATGACCTGCCGGAAACCCGCCGGGTTTCTCTCCTGCAGAATCATCAATGCGCAATAATTTGCCAATCCCTCCGAGAACCACTGATCGCGATAGGTGCTCCAAGTGACCAGGTCTCCCCACCACTGGTGCGCCGCTTCATGCGCCGGAACCTGCTGACTTATTAATTCGGCCGAAGGATTCATGTGTAGTTCCTGGCGCTCGTCCGGCGTGAGGAATGCGTAGGAAGACAGGAAAATCAATCCGGGCCACCCTTGGCTTTCCCGCCCGGGAAGCTGAGTCAAAGCCAGGTTGCTGTAGGGGAAAGGACCGAATCGCTCGGAATAGTAACGAATGGCCCGAGCTGTGGACTCGGCCACGGCGGTCGCATTCCTTGCGGGAGAAAGTGGAAGTGGCGGAATCAAAGGCAGAGGGATTTTGCGCCGCGATGGCTCAGGTACGGGTTCAATTTGCGCCGGAGTATTCGGGAAGCCTCGTTCCACTCCGGCTGTGGCGTACGTCTCCACGTGGACATTTCCAGCCTGCGCCGTGCTCCGAACATACTTGCCAAGATCGAATCCCGCAACCGGGAGGGGCCGTTCCGAAACCCAGCGTCCCACTTGATCGCCCTCGGCGTTCTGCATAGAAATTTGCGCCGGCGTAGCCACTGCCTTCGATACTGGCGCAGGTTTGCCCGTTGCCACCAGCGTCCAACCCGGAGGATAGTGAAAGGTGAGATCGAAATCGGACATCGCCAGCCCGCGATTGGGATACCACGTGCCGCGCGCACCCACATAGAGCAAGCCCTTACCAGCTTCGGCCAATACTTCTCCACCGTAGACGAAGCGCAGGCTGATCTTTTGTCCCTTTTGTGGCGGTTCGGACAGAATCAAGGCCACCAGATCATTGCCGCTGCGTGCCAGCCGCGTGCCCTCGACCGCGGGATTCTGAATAAATTCCACAGGGCGTCCGTTCTCTTCTACGTTTTGAATTTTCAGAAAACGCGAAAGTTCGAACACCAGAAAATGCGATCCGTCGCGCAGCACTTCGAGATTAAGCTTCACCTCCGCATCGAGTTCCTTAGGAGGTTTCACCTGCGCATCAATGATGTAACTACGCACGAAGATCGGATCCTCACGCGACTCGGTTTCCGTGGGCAGAGTTTGAACAGTCTGCGTGAGAGCGGAGCGGCCCGAGCCGGCTGCCCCGGCCGAAAATGAGGTCCAGACGTCGTAATAGACGGTTCCGTTTTCCGTGGACTTCGCCTGTCCTGCCTCCACCTGTTCGCCGGCGGCCGAGTCGTAAAGAATGTCGAAGACGCCCAGCGTGTTCCCTTGGAGCCGGGCATGCAGCAAGTGATCTGCCGGGTCTGCGGCAGTCAAAATTGGTGGATCCTGGGATACCGTCCGGTTCGCGCCCGGAAGCATTTCGCTGAAACTTGCCAGCAATCTCATAGCATCTACTTGCGCCAGATTGCGCGCCGTTTCGTCCCATCGAGTAACAAAGCCCGGCGCATCCTCCGGCGCCCTGAGGCCAGGCTGCAATTCAGCCGCGGTGTTGTCATTGAATCGGAAGTAGGCGGTCGTGAATCGCTCTTCGAGAATCGCCATCCCACTGAACAGGCTCATCGACCTTCGCTCTACGTCGTTGGGCGGGACCAGCAGCACTTCTCCATCGCCCTCAAAAAATGCCCCGGTGATCTTGCCCAGCACGTCCCGGGTAAAGGCGATGGTGCCGTCTTCTAGAGTGATATGAATCGCAGGTCGATCGAGCGAACTATCGCGTACCCGGAAAACCCGCGAGCTATCGAGGCCGATACTACTCAGTTGCAAGTAGAGCAACTCCGCAGGTCCGGGTCGGTGCGTCTGAGTCGGCGTTGCCTGCGTCCCGTATGCCGGCGTCCACAGAAAAACTGCCAGGAAAACAGCCAGCACCATGCGGAATCTGGCTAGCGTGGCCGGTACTTTCGTCACGTAGGTGTGTGTGCCCACTGTTGCTAGAATGCGCTTCAATGGGCCTTCGTGTCACTACTCTCGCAATCATGTGCATGGTGTGTGCCGCTGCGGCATCGGCTGACACAATCCATTTGAAGAACGGACGCACCATCCTCGCCGATCGCGTCCGTGAAAATGGCAACCGCTATGAGTACGAAGTCGGCGACGACAGCTATGCCATACCGAAGAGTTCGGTGGAACGGGTCGAGGCCGGTGGTATGCCCACCACCGTCGCGTCGTCTGGTGCGGCAAAGTCAGCCGGAAATCTACCTGCTTTCACGCCGGTAGACAGTCTCGCGACCGAAGGTGACCTTCCTAAAACAATTGTGAAGGACGGCAAGATTGACCCCGAAGCACTCTCCAAACTTGAAGGCAAAGGAAATGCCGAGTTGAGCGCAACGGCCGATTTCATTGCCGGCAAGTTTGAATTTGACCACGGAAACATCGACCAGGCCCGTCGCTTTTTCGAAAGTGCCTTACGCTTCCAGCCGGAAAATTCTACTGTTCTTATTTATTGTGCGGCCCTCCTGGTGCGCACGGGAAACCCTTCCCAGGCACTCTCCTATGCTCAGCGCGCGGTGAGCGCGTCTCCTAACTCGCCCGATGCCTACACAGTGCTCGGCTATGCGCAGCAAGCTTCTGACCGTACGAAAGACGCAGTCGCTTCATGGAAGCATTCTCTCGAGTTGCGTCCCGATCCAGCCGTCGAACAATATCTCGCGAAAGCGCAGCGCGAACAGAATGTCGAGACCGATTTTGCCCAGCGCGAAAGCAGCCACTTCGTTCTGCACTACGAGGGTAAACAAACTGCAGAATCATTTCGTGGACAAATCATGGCCGCCCTCGAATCCGATTACGATGACTTGGCTCGTGATCTGGGCACGCCCCCGAGGGACAACATTCTGGTCACGCTTTACACCGAACAAGCTTTCTTTGATGTAACCCGCGCCCCCTCCTGGTCGGGAGCCCTCAATGACGGCAAACTTCGCATCCCGATCAGTGGCCTTAATTCCATGACGCCCGAGTTGGCCCGAGTTTTGAAGCACGAACTGGCCCACACGTTCATTAATCAGCTCTCCGCCGGTCGCTGCCCGCCCTGGCTGCACGAAGGGATCGCCCAGCTTCTTGAACCGAAGTCCTTGGGCAGTGATGGACGGCAATTGGCTCAGTTGTTTAAGGCGCAACATAATATTCCGCTGAATGTGTTGGAAGGGAGTTTCCTTCGCTTCTCTGGCACTGAGGCCTACGTGGCTTACGCGGAATCGCTGGCGGCAGTTTCCTATATCAATGACTCTTATGGGATGGGCGACATCCAGCGAATTCTGCAACTCCTCAGCCAGGGCAATTCCACGGAGGCCGCCCTGCGCGCGACCATCCACTCGGACTATGGCCAACTTGAATCCGAGGTCGCCAAGTACCTCGCAAATAAATATGGCGACTAACGGCTAGTGTACTGGTCCCGGAATTTCGCGGCAGAAGTTCAAGGCTTTGAAAGGGCGCGGCTTTAGACGCGCCGTAAGCACGGGCCCTTAAGGAACAGGGCTTCAGCCCCTGACGTGCACCGCTCGATTCGCGAGATGGAACCGGTGATTATGCCCCTAATTCGTGGACACTACAGCTAGAAGCTGTCTCATAAATGGTCTTGGGAAGGGCACGACTTCAGAGGTTGCGGAAAAACTCACTTGTATTTTGTGAGGGATGAGATAGAAGGAGGGATGCGAGGAAACCAGGA